>JACCDH011055712.1_pt1 | contig 76760 bp, 64 predicted proteins | sample 7442481 | NCBI WGS metagenome assembly JACCDH01 (sample SAMN15323433, study PRJNA562643) | freshwater metagenome | isolation source: river surface water | place: USA:Blue River Watershed | collected 2017-08-15 | reverse complement strand
TCTTTATGTAAATCAATTTCGTGTGGATTCATTCTCTATTAATATGATTTTACCTAAATTTGCAAACATAAAGATACGATTTTCTTTTACACATACAAATTTTTTAATATTTCTATTTTGAGTACAACTGAAACCATTTTAGCTACAGCAAAAAAGACACTTTTATCAGAAAGTAAGAGTATCGAAAACCTTGTCAATTATTTGGACGAAGACTTTGCCAAAAGTGTAACCGAAATATACAACACTAAAGGCCGACTCGTTGTTACCGGTATTGGAAAAAGCGCCTTAATTGCTCAAAAAATCGTAGCTACCTTAAATTCAACCGGAACACCCTCGCTATTTTTGCATGCGGCTGAAGCCGTTCATGGCGATTTAGGCATGGTGCGCCCCGAAGATATTGTCATTTGTATTTCAAAAAGCGGCAACAGTCCGGAAATTAAAGTACTCGCCCCGTTATTAAAACGTTTTGGGAATACGTTAATTGGAATGACCGCCGATAAGAATTCGTTTTTAGGAAAAGAATCGCATTACATTTTGCATGCTTTTGTAGAGAGCGAAGCCTGTCCAAATAATTTAGCCCCTACAAACAGCACTACTGCCCAATTGGTTTTGGGTGATGCGCTTGCCGTTTGTTTGATGGAATTGCGCCAATTCAAAAGCGAAGATTTTGCAGTATACCACCCGGGTGGCGCTTTAGGAAAAAAATTATTGCTTCGCGTGAAAGACATGCTAGACACCACACATGCGCCACGTGTTGCTCCCGACGCTTCAATTAAAAAAGTGATCATGGAAATTTCGGAAAAACGTTTGGGCGTTACCGCTGTTATTGAAAACGATCACGTTATTGGAATTATTACCGATGGCGATATTCGAAGAATGCTAAACAACAGCGATACGTTTACCGATTTGACGGCTAAAGACATCATGACAAAACACCCAAAACACATTTCATCGAACCTATTGGTATCGGAAGCATTAAACATTTTAGAAAACAATGCCATTACGCAATTAGTAGTTATTGATGACCAAGCATACAAAGGCATACTTCACTTACATGACATTTTAAAAGAAGGCATCGTATAATGGCAAAAAAAAATATGGGAGAGATGTCTTTTTTAGACCATCTTGAAGAACTCCGTTGGTTATTAGTTAGAAGCTCAGCAGCCATATTAATTTGTGCTACTGTAGCCTTCTTCTTCAGCGATTTTATTTTCAATGAAATTATATTCGGACCTAAAGATCCTAATTTTGTCACCTACCGCTTTTTTTGTGATCTTTCCAATGAATTACAAATCTCTGAATCCTTTTGCGTTACAGAATTACCTTTCAACATTCAAAACACCGAAGTTGAAGGGCAAGTTTCCTTGCTCATTTGGACCTGCATCACGGCCGGATTCATTATAGCTTTTCCCTATATGCTGTGGTTGTTGTGGAAATTCATTAGTCCGGCACTCTATGAAAAAGAACGAAAATACGCCAAAGCCTTTGTATCAATTGCCTCCTTGTTGTTTTTCTTAGGCGTTTTGTTTGGTTATTTTATCATCATCCCTATGTCGGTGAATTTCTTTGCGACCTTTACGGTGAGTCCCGACATCAAAAACGACATCAACATTCAATCGTATATCAGCATGATCAAAACATCGGTCATTGCTTCTGGTTTGATTTTTGAAATGCCCATTATCATTTATTTCTTATCAAAAGTAGGATTGGTAACACCAGACTTTTTAAGAAAATACCGTAAATATGCCATTGTATTGATACTGATTGTGGCCGCTATAGTTACTCCACCCGATGTTGTGAGTCAGGTTATTGTTTCAATTCCTTTATTGGTATTGTATGAAATCAGTATTTTTATCAGTGCTGCGGTACTAAAAAACAAAGAAAAAGAAAAATTAAACGCATAATCCCATGGCAGATTTAGTAAAAGAATTCAACGATTACCGTTCGAAAATGAACGAAAAATTATTGGCCGATAACAATAAAGTCATCAAACGAATTTTCAATGTAGACACAAACGCCTACATGGAAGGCGCTTTAGATGTAAAAACCAAAGAGCTTTTAGGATTAGTAGCTTCAGCCGTATTGCGCTGCGACGATTGCATCAAATACCATTTAGAAACCGCCTATAAAAATGGCGTAAACAAAGAAGAAATGATGGAAGCTATGGGTATTGCTACGCTTGTTGGTGGTACAATAGTAATTCCGCATTTACGAAGAGCTTACGAATTTTGGGAAGCGTTGGAAAACAATTAGTTTATTTGAAAATTTGAAAATGTAATTATTTGTTAATTCATTTATTCTATTGATTATTTTTACTTTATTTGTTTATTGATACCATTTAAGATTTAATTTTGAGCATTCAATCCTTTTCAAATCTTCAAATTTTCAAATTAAAATCATGAAATTAAGAGCAGAAAATCTAGTTAAAACCTATAAAAAAAGAAGTGTCGTTAAAGGGATTTCTGTGGAAGTAAACCAAGGAGAAATCGTGGGTCTATTAGGCCCTAATGGTGCCGGAAAAACAACTTCCTTCTACATGATCGTTGGGTTGGTAAAGCCAAACAGTGGAAATATCTATCTTGACGATATGGACATTACCAATTTCCCAATGTACAAACGCGCACAAAATGGAATTGGCTATTTGGCGCAAGAAGCTTCTGTTTTTAGAAAACTAAGTATCGAAGATAATATTTTAAGTGTTTTGCAATTGACAAACCTCTCCAAAGAAGCGCAAGAAGCGAAAATGGAAGCCTTAATTGCAGAATTTTCATTGGAACACATTCGTACCAATCGTGGGGATTTGCTTTCGGGAGGTGAACGCCGTCGTACTGAAATTGCACGCGCCTTAGCTACCGATCCAAAATTTATTTTATTAGACGAACCCTTTGCTGGGGTTGACCCAGTAGCAGTAGAAGATATTCAACGCATTGTGGCCCAGTTAAAAAATAAAAACATTGGGATTTTAATTACCGATCACAATGTACAAGAAACACTAGCCATAACTGATAAAACCTACCTCATGTTTGAAGGGGGCATTTTAAAAGCGGGAAAACCGGAAGAATTAGTGGAAGACGAAATGGTGCGAAGAGTCTATTTGGGCCAAAATTTTGAGTTGCGCAAAACAAAAATCGACTTCAACGCTCCAAAAGCAGAAGTGGCAAAATAATCATGAGCAACCCCAGCAAAGAAACTTTAGAAAAGTGGCATAAAGATCCAAACTATTGGAAATGGGGTAGTTTTTATTTCAACAAAGAAGACCACCGCTTGTTTCCCCCAAAAAGAATTGCTTGGATGGGCTGGACCATAAACTTTGCCAATTGGAAATCAATACTTGCTTTTTTGCTTTTATTTGGTAGCATCATACTCCTGCTCTGGTTCAAAAAAACACAATAAATTAGTAGCGCATTCCAAGTGCTAACAATTCATTTTTATCACCCTTAAAAATATTGAGATCTACATTGCCCTCAATACCTGCAATTTGTGCTTTTTCGGTAAATTGCCAAAACTCCCAATCCGATGCCAAAGTGTTACGCCAAAAATTATAATTGGCAATCCAAAGCGGATAATCGGAAAACTCTTTTCGTAAAAAATCGGAATAATAGCGTTCCCCAGAATAGATAATGGGTTTTACTTTGTAATGTGCTTCTATAACTTCCAACCAACGCCTTAAACCAATTTTTAATCGCGCGATCGATTGTGATTTGGGCAATTTTTCGATATCCAAAACCGGTGGCAAATCGCCTTTTTGCAAGCGAACATGCTTTATGAAATTTTGGGCTTGATCGAGAGAATTTTCGTTGGGTCTGTAATAATGATACGCCCCACAAACCAATTGCCGTGCTTTGGCTCCGTTCCAGTTTTCAGTAAAGCGAGCATCTTTTTTATTGGAACCTGCAGTGGCGCGAATAAAGACAAAAGACAATTCAAACGCCTCGTCAATATGATAAGTTTGCTCCCAATCGATGTCGCCTTGGTACTCCGAAACATCAAAACCTATTGCATTTTGATCGTGTTTGTAAAGTACCTCATATATTCGAATATCGGTTAATTTGCGCTCGTCTGAAGTGGTCTCGGACGTATATTTATCGGTTTTAAATCCGAGATAATACAAAAAACCCTCTCGAAAGCGAAAAACGAAAATAAAAAGAGTCGCAATCAATAGAAAAGTAAAAACAACGCTCCACTTTTTTCCATATTGTTTTGAAGATCGGGTGCTAACCACTCTTCTTCTCTTGATCCGTTGCGCCATTATTTTTTAGCCCAAAACCTATTGTTGATTACCGATAGGGCTACATAAGAAAGAATAATGACTGGCAAGGCGGTAAATCCGAAAACCAATAACAAAACTAGGGAAAGTGCTAAAAAGAAAAATTGCAATTTGTTATGTGCCCAAGCAAACGTTTTAATTTTTAGTGAAAATAGTGGTATTTCTGCATTCAACATGTACGCACTCACCAAACTGATGCCCAACAATACAAAAGGATTGAACAGCGCATTGACCAACCATTCGTGGGTACCATCAAATTGAATCATTGGGATACTCATGATGAATAAAGCGTTAGCTGGTGTTGGTAAACCAATAAAAGAATCGGTTTGTCGGGTATCAATATTGAATTTTGCCAATCGGTAGGCAGAAGCCAACGTGATGATGAATCCCAAGTAGGGAACAAATCCCATATAGTAATAGTCTTCGGTCAAATAATAACGTGAAGAGTCGTCTTCTTGAATGTCAAGCAACAATTTGAACATCATTAAACCCGGTACTACCCCACTCGTAATGACATCGGCAAGTGAATCCAATTGCAAACCCAATTCGCCCGAAACCTTAAACTTACGCGCAAAAAAACCATCCCAAAAGTCAAAAAAGATACCCAAACACACAAAAAGAAAAGCTTCATCATAATACCCTTTAAAAATGGCAATAATAGCTAATAAACCACTCGAAAGGTTTAACAAGGTAATTGCGTTTGGAATGTGTTGTTTAATTTGCATGGCAATCGGTTTTATTCAACTCAAATGAACTCTAAATTAGTTGCAGCAAATGTAATACAATAAGTTAATACATTTAGAGTTTAGTAATTAAGAAATTTATTCCATCTTTGTAAAAAAATTGGCCTTGAAAAAGATATTTCTTCTTCTTTTTGTTTGTATTACTGCCTTTAGCCACGCTCAAAGCGTTCGAAAATATTCGAATGAATTCATGAGTATTGGGGTAGATGCCGCGGCCTTAGGCATGTCGAATACCGTTGTTGCACACACACACGATGTTAATTCGGGGTATTGGAATCCAGCGGGATTGGTGCACTTAGAAGACAAGCAATTTGCCCTCATGCATGCCAATTATTTTGCCAATATTGCCCAATATGATTATGCCGGTTTTGCAATGCCCATCGATGATCAAAGTGCCATAGGCCTTTCATTAATCCGTTTTGGGGTCGACGATATTTTAAACACCACTCAATTGATCGACAACGAAGGAAATATCGATTACAACCGCATTTCGTTATTCTCCACCGCCGATTATGGCCTAACATTATCGTATGCCAGAAGTTTGCCCATCGATGGACTAAATTTTGGCGTGAATGCCAAGGTTATACGAAGAATCATTGGCGATTTTGCTAATTCTTGGGGCTTTGGGTTTGATTTGGGCCTTCAGTATATCAGTGAAGAAGAAGATTGGAAGTTTGGCGTATTGCTGCGCGACATTACCACAACCTATAACACGTGGAGCATCGACACCAAAAAATATGAAGCCATAGCGAACGCCATTCCGGGTGAAAATCAAGAATTGCCCGAAACCAGCGAAATTACATTGCCCAAAGCACAAGTAGGCTTGTCTAAAAAATGGATAGTGCGCTACGATTATAGTATTTTGGCAGCAGCCAATTTGAACATGCAATTTGCACAAACCAACGATCTCATTTCGACTCGTACGGTGAGTATTGATCCGGCTTTGGGATTTGAAATGGGCTATCTGAACTTGGTTTATCTGAGAGGGGGCGTTGGAAATTTTCAGCAAATCACCCAAATAGATGCCACTAAAAAAATGAGTTTTCAGCCCAATATCGGTTTAGGGTTCAAATACAAAGGCATTCAAATTGACTATGCATTAACCGACTTAGGCGATCAAAGTGCCGCATTGTACTCCAATATTTTTTCATTGAAAATCGATTGGGAAGTGTTTCGATAATTTCAAAAAACATAGAAATAAGAAGAAAGACATTATTTAATATGATCAAAAAACTACTTTTCGCATTCCTGCTCTGCTTTTCATATCTTGGCTTTTCGCAAAATAGTTCACTATCAGAACAAGCTAAAGTAAGTATTTTAACCTGTGGCACTGGGCCCGAATCGTATGCCATGTATGGCCATACCGGAATTCGCATCCAAGACCCCGCGTCTGGAATCGATGTGGTTTACAATTATGGTGCCTTTGATTTTAGCACGCCAAATTTCATTGGGCGATTTGTAAAAGGGGATTTGCAATATTTTGTTACCAACGGCAGCTACATTGATTTTTACTACAATTACCAAACTGAAAACAGAGAAATAATTGAACAAGAAATTGCACTCACTTCCGCACAAATCAATCAATTATTCGAGCAATTAAACACCTCTGTATATAGCGAAGAACGCTTTTATACCTATAAATTTATTGATCGAAATTGTACGACTATGGTGGTGGATAAAATCAATACTACTTTAGGAAAAGAATACCTGAAATCGAAAACTACTAACCAATCTTATCGAGAAGTATTATACCCCTACATGTCTGATTTTTATTTGAAATTGGGCATTCAATTGATTTTTGGCGCAAAAGTAGACGAACCCGCTACGCGTTTGTTTTTACCTTACGAATTTAAGAAATCGCTGTCCCAAACCACCCTTCAAGGCAAACCGATTAGCACTTCTACTGAAACGGTATTGAGCGCTAGCAAAACAGCTCCCTCCTTTGCCTTTTGGAATTCGATATATTCATTACTTACCGCGTTAGTCATACTCGCACTCTTTGGTAAAAAAGGCGTTCAAATCGGCTATTTTACGGTGGCTGGGCTTTTGGGTGTGTTTTTTATGGTTGTTGGTCTTTATTCGTTGCACGAAGAACTCTTATGGAATTACAACGCACTATTGTTCAACCCACTATTAATAGGATATGCATGGTGTCTTTGGAAAGAAAACACGAAGGCCGCAAAACTACTGGCCAAAATTATAGCAGGATGTTTGGTCCTTTATATCGTTTACATGCTCGATAAAATACACTTGCAAATTGTTTGGCCATTTATTGTGTTACAGGCCTACTGGTTGGGAAAAGGGATGTTGAAAAAAAATTAATTTTCTCTTAAATACAGTAAAAACTCACGCTCTTTGCGTTTGGCTACAGGTAAATCGTGACCGTTATTCAATTCGCAATACAAGCCATCTTTTTTATTGATGCGCACAATATGGTGTACATTAATAAGCGATGAATTATGAATTCTAAAAAAGTGATGCGAAGGAAACAATTGCTGGTATTCGCCAATGTTTTTACTGGATACTATTTTGGTGCCATTTTGCAAAAAAATCTCGGTATATTTCCCATCGGCCTTGCAATATAAGACCTCTGTGAATTTTATGATTTCAATCTTATCTATTGAAGATACCACAAAAAAATCCTTGTGCACATGAGCTGAAAAAGCAGTAGTAGTGGCTGCGCTTTTTAGCTGTACAAATGCCGCTTCTCTTTCAATGGCATATTTTACCTTGAGGAGTGCCGCAGTAAATTCATCAGCATCAAAAGGGAATACTAAAAAATCTGTGGCATGGTATTTAAACGCTTCATAAGCTGCCTCTTTTGGTCCGATAAAAACCCATTTTGCCTGTAATACATCAACCGAACGGAATGACTCAAATTGACTCAGATTTTCCTTCGTGGCTCGCAGCAGGATGAGATCGGGTTGTAGTTGACTCAAAGCGTGGTGACTGGTAGCAATTGATTTTGCCGAACCCACTATAGTAATCATACCCGGATTTTCCTTACTATAGGTTTCCATCTTTTTGATAGCATCCTGATCATCGTCAATTACAAAAGCATGGATAAGAAACATAGTACGGTCAGTTTATGCAATTAATACCAATCGGAGTGGTAGCGATTTTCACCTAAATAATAAATCAAACCAAAAGAAAAGTTATAGAAACTCCCTGATGTTGGTTTGTAATCTTCGTTTAGCAATTGACCATCAAAACCATAATGTTGTTTGGTAGTTATGTTGTGGGTAAAATCTGCTGTTAAAGCAAATTTATTGGAGATATTCAACATGGGCGTAATTCCGATTCCAACTACACCTACCCGTTCATAATCTGTTTGTCCAATCATATACGCAAAAGCTACTCCGGCATCTACGTGTGCATTAACTCCTACACGATCTCTCGTCCAATACGTCAATCCCAATTGTTTTCCAATATTATACACACCAGAAACACCCAGTGTATTGTACGTAATCCCCAAATCGCCACCTGGATCGTTTACAAAATGATCCAATTTATAGTAAACTTTTGCGCCAATTGTTTCCGTAAACATATAGCGAATGCCCAGATTAAAGTGATTCATGCTGGAAAAATTGGATTTATATCCTTTATAATACGGCTCAATAGCTCCACAATATCCATAACCGGCTTCCACAGACATATTGTTCACATTAAACTGTGAAAACAAGGGCATTGTACAAAAAAATAATAACAGTAGGCTTAATTTGGGTGTTTGTTTCATGATACATTATAATAAGCTACGAAAGTAAAAAAAAATGCGTTTCCACCAACTATATTGCTGCGTTTTTATGCTGCAATCGTTGCATTTCCAAACCAAAGTTAGCAACAAAACCTTCTGAATGCAGGGATGTGCTGGCTAATCTGACTTTGCTGGTGAATTTCCTAGTTGTCATTTTTTTGGACAAATGCATCCACATCAAAAGGAAAAGGGAAAATCGTGTAAAAAACAATCAAGGCATCCATGAAAAAATTGCGGTTCAGGGCATACCAGTTATTGATTCGGACTTTATCGGGCCAAATAACGACATCATTAAACGCTAAAGGATCACTTTGTTGGGCAAGCAGTTCCTCTTCGTTTCTGTATTTAAGGGATGCTAAACCGGTGATACCCGGGAGCAACGTGAGCAGTAAACGATCAGAATCTGGTAGTGTATCGGCGTACCCTGCAATATCAGGTCGTGGGCCCACGAAGGTCATTTCACCTTTTAGAATATTGAGGAGTTGCGGGAGTTCGTCAAGTTTCGTTTTACGCAACAACTGGCCCCAAAGAGAGATTTTATGGGTACGCGCATGCAAGGTTCTCAGTTTGTAGATGTAAAAAGGTTTCCCATACCGACCGATGCGTTCTTGTTGAAAGATACCATTGGAACGAGTATCTAGTGCGGTGATGCCAAAGAATACAACAAGACCTAAAACGAAAAGTAGTATTCCCATATCCGGTCGCGTTTAAGTTACTCTTGAGGTGTTTGAATGAACTCGGGAACCAATTCGGTAAACAAATCGATCAATGCGTGTTTATCGTCAAATGTATTAGATTGCAGTTTTAGCAAAAACTCTTGTACCTTTTCGTAACAAAAAACCGGATCTTGAGCAATAAGTATTTTTGGATGATAGGTTGGCAGGGTTTTAGAGGTGTCTGCCAATACTTCTTCATATAATTTTTCACCTGGACGAAGGCCTGTATACACAATGTCAATATCCGTATAAGGCTCTTTTCCGCTCAAGCGAATCATTTTTTCAGCTAAATTTTTAATGTAAATCGGTTTGCCCATATCAAAGATGAAAATTTCTCCTCCCGATCCCATGGTTCCAGCTTCCAACACCAATTTACAGGCTTCTGGTATGGTCATGAAAAAGCGGTTGATTTCGGGATGCGTTACCGTGATGGGCCCACCTTCCTTGATTTGTTTCTCAAATAAATTCACTACCGAACCATTCGATCCCAATACATTTCCGAAACGCGTGGTAATCACTTGCATTTTTTGCGATCCTTTTTGCGTACTATAGCGCGATTGCACCATAATTTCTGCAATACGTTTTGAAGCTCCCATCACATTGGTAGGGTTTACAGCCTTGTCGGTAGATATAAAAACAAATCGTTGGGTACCATGATTTAAAGCCGTCTCCAAAATATTATTGGTTCCAAAGATGTTTACCTTAACGGCTTGCATGAAATTGGTTTCCAAAACCGGCACGTGTTTATAAGCTGCAGCATGAAAGACAATTTCGGGTTGGTACTTTTGAAAAACAAGTTCGACTTCTTTTCTATTGGTAACGTCAACCAATTCATAATGGCATATTACTTTAGGAAAAGCAGCTGCCATGGTAAGATAAATCGAATTCAAAGGTGTCTCGGCTTGGTCTACCACTACAATGCGGTTGGGTTTAAACTTAGCCAATTGATTGACAAGTTCGCTACCTATAGAACCTGCACCTCCGGTTACCAAAATCGTTTTTTCAGTAAACGCATTGATGACATTGGGGTTATCGATACTAATGGTATCGCGAAACATCAATTCATTAATGGTATATTTTTTTAAGGATTTTACCGAACTCACCGCCGTATCAAAACCACTGACTAATTTCGGATTGTATACGTTAATTTTATAGCGCAAACAATCTTCCAACAGCTCTAGTTCTTCACTTTCATCCAAGAAGTTTTTGATCAAAACCACATGCTTGATTCTGTTGTAACGAAGAATAGAAATAATGGAGTTGGTCTTTGCAATTACTGGAATTCCCAATACTTTTTTATCGTTCAAGTACTTGTTTTTGTCAATAAAAAATTGCAGTTTGTATTGCGAATTATCATTTACAAAAGCTTCCGCCAATGCTATAGTGGTACTATTTACACCCACAATCGCAATACTTTCTTGTACAGCCTGTTCTTCTTCACCGGTGAAGTATTTGAACAAAACTTTGATAAAAATTCGGAAAGATACAAGTGAAAAATAGATGAAAAGCGACGAAAAGAATAGGGTTAAAATGACGAACATGTGTTCGCCTGCAAGAAGATAATAAACTAAATCGATGCTGAATAAGGTAAAAAAAGCAAAAAATACCGCTTTAAATAATCGAGTAGCATCCCTTAAACTGGAATAGCGAATGATTCCTTTGTAGGTTTTAAAGATGAAAAAATAAAAGCTTATGGTAAAAACGACGGTACAAAAACGAGCCCAAGTTGGAACTGTCGTATAAAATTTAACCCCAATTTCCTTGAAAATAAGAAATGAAACTACTGAAACAATTAATGAAATAGCAATATCAATTATTAAAATAGACCACGAAGGAAGAAAACTTAATTTTTTTAAATTGATGTAGTGTTTGATATTTTTTTGCATAAGAGTTTCTTTTCTTAGGGAACACAAAATTATACATTTTTTTTTAATATTTTAGGAGTGTTCGCATTATTTTTAGGTCAACTTTGTAGGAAATTCCTACACCAGAGCCATGTAAATTTATATCTTTACCAAAATTTTTTATATGAAACGGATCTTTTTGTTGTTATTTTTAGGGCTAAGTGGTGCAACCCAGGGCCAAAATCGTGTGAGTGTCAATGCCGCCACAACGCTCCTTGGTTTTCCTTCTTTGGGATATGAAAAACCCTTAAACGCACATTTAAGTTTTCACTTGGATGCCATTGGTTCGCCGCTTAACAGCTATAATGACATGCCGTTGCGTTTTTTAATCATCACACCTGAAGTGCGTTACTATCCGAGTGCAGCACACCGAGGCTTCTATGTAGGAGGCCATGTGGGAGGCAGCACCTTCAAGTTACAAAAGTATGGTTATGAAAATTCCAATAAATACCAAAAAGGATACAATTATATGATGGGAGCCAGTTTTGGTTATGTGTATTTTGTCTCTGACAAAATTGCTTTAGAGGCGTTTTTGGGTGGTGGTTCAATACAAAGTTTTTACAAAGGCTACGACATCACCACGGGCGAACGCTATGATGGTGCTGAAAAATTCAACAAAAGTGGTGAATGGCTGCCCTATCGCGGTGGTATTTCGATCATACTTCAGCTGAAATAGAAAGACGAGGTTCGTTGTTCGGAATGCGATATTCGTTGTTCGTTGTTCGTTGTTCGAGTCTCGCTTCACGAGTTACCAATTACGAATTACTTTTCCCTTTTCCCTCTAAACCATATAAGTAGAAACTATTAATTACAAATTTTTACTTTTTTCCCTTGATGGTAAAAAGTAACAAAAAAGATCAAGCCTGAATCATTTCGTCTTGAAAACTACCTCGAAAAGAGGTCCGCAATGCGAATCGCTCGTCATGCTTCCTCGTCTATGAGCATTGCTCCTGTACTTTTCTTCGTTGTTTTACTACGACGATCTGATTAGGGCGAGGTTCAATGTTCATGTTGGGAATTACGAATTAAAAATTACGAATTACGGTTCACGAGTTACGATTCACGATTAATAATCTTCAAATTTTCAAATTGTCTCATTACCTTTTACTCCAAACTCTTTACTCCTGACTCCTAACTCTTCCCAACTCTTCTCTTCTGAATAAAATAATACATAACGGCTATACCTATGATGGCCATCGGTAAAATCCAGTCGTCAATAGGTGCTGCTGGAACATCTAGTACGTCATCTCCGTCATCAAAAACAGGAGGATTAGCTTGAGTAAATTGTACTAAAAAAAATAAAACCAACAAAAATTGATATCTAATTGCGGGGTAATTCAAGTTTCTCATGTTTTCCAGTTTCATTATTCTATAATCCATTTTAACTGTTTTTGTTTGCCTTGAGCCAATATAGTTACGAAATAAACGCCTTTTTGTATATTTCCTAAAGGCATAACCTGCATTGAATTTTCAATTGTAGTAATCTGAGTCGGTATTTTCTGTCCTAACATATTATATACTATAATTTCACCATCGGTAATCCCTTTAATATATAATTGATTTCCGATTTTAGTAGGATTAGGATAGATAGCAATATCATTCCAAAAATCTTCCGATGATAAATTTGAGGGTTGATATACAATTTTAAACCTTGATTGGTTGATACTAGACACAATTTGCGGATTTACATCAAAATTATAGGTATTGATTGTACCAGGTTGTAATTGAACATAAGAATTTAGATGATCATCAAATAAATAGGGTGTCAAATTTGAATATTGTGTCAAATCAAAAACCAGCTTGTAGGCTGTATATCGATACTTTGCTATACCTAATTGAATAATTTCAGCTATATCAGGATAATTTCTTTTATCTATACTTATGGCACTATTTTCATAGTTAACAAACAAATCTTCATCTAAATTAGGAATTTTAGGCATATCTGTTGGATCCAATTCAGAATTTAATCCTGATTTGAAAACCAATAACAAACCATCTAAAATTGTATTGGACAATGCGCTATTTCGATCATACAATGCAATATTAATTTTATCAAAATTAGAAGCCTCTCTAGCTTGTTGTCTAAAAACAGAGGCATCTGAGGTTGTACTCAACTTATGTGCCTCTTTAAAAACAATACTACTTGTAGTACTGCCTTGCTTTCTTATAAAAAACGCCGCACCTGGAGCAACAATTCGAGAGTTACCAACACCTGAAATCACCAAATCGTTGTCCCCTGTAAAATCTACAGATACGTATGCTCCTCGAGAACCTACTCTTGAATTCCAATACCACACTTGATTTTGAAATCCTGATCCTTTCAATACCTCTTTCATATTGACTTTGGATTGATAGGGATTTCCTATAAACGAATACGAATTGGATGTTTGATTTAAATTGTTAGATGAAATGGTAAAATCTCCAACATGTAACTGACCTGTAGCACGCAAAATGGTAGTTGTTGCTGTTGGTGTATTTGAATTTAAATTTATAGAACGATCTCCACGTATTAACATTCTATATGCTGTTCCAGCAGATAAACTATTGGACAACGTGTTACCGACAGAACTCCAACTACTACTAACATTATTGTACGTATACATTGAATAATTAGTCGTTTGCGTAGCGTCTAAACCATTTTGTCCGTTCCCAGTAATATGTGTTCCATACCCTGAATTAGGATTTAAATTATTTGTAGTTGATGTATTTATAACCCCTTCTTGCCAATTGGCATTGATAGAAGTTGTTGTGGTAACTGATGGTGAAATAAATCGAAATGCGCGTCTAGCAGGAATGAAATTTTCAACTGTTACATTTCCTGAAATACTCCCCTCTACTGAAGGAACTACTGCTGTTTTATCAACTGAAGAGGCTAATGTAATATTGCCATTAGTTGTTAAAGCTCCTTGAATAATATGTAATTTTGCTAAAATGCGAATTGCATTTCCAATTGCAATACTTCCAGTATTTGTTCTGTTTAATACAAATTCATCCAATGTAGCATTACTTGAAAAATAAATAGCTCCAGATGCTCCATAACCTGCAATAGTTATTTTTGAATTATCATTTGTAGTAAATGCTTTATTAGAAGAGGCATTTACAATTGATCCCCTTACTTCAATCGTGTTTGAACCCACTACAAACTTATAAGTATGATCTGTACTATTAAAATTCAAATCACCAATTATTCGGCTTGAATCAAGATGCAAATCTCTTTGAACTGCATCATCAAATGTAATATTTGCCCCAGAACTTGGTACATAATTTCCACTCCAGTTGCCAGCAGTATTAAAATCTGTGCTAATACCTCCAACCCACAAAGCATTATTTTGAATCGTTGTAATTGCCGTTCCCTTTGCAACAGGATCTATACTGTTTAGCGCAGTTAAGGTTACACTTCCAGTACCCCCAAAAGAAATAGCACCTGTCCAAACTCCATTAACAAAAGTGCCAGATACTTCTGGTGAAATTAAAACATTACTGCTTAAATTAACCGTTCCTGTAAAACCAGAAAAAGTCGAACCTGGACATGTAGTTCCTTGAATTGCTGTTATCTTTACATTGAGAGTTTGACCTGAATTTATTGTAGATGGAAAAGCACTTCCATCGGATAAAGTAATACAAAAACCACCAACTCCAGTAACTGTTTTAGAATTAGAAGCTGAACTCAATATCCCATCTACTTCATTTTTTGCAGTAATAACTACATCTCGATATAAAGCGTTACTATCTACAGTAATAGACCAACTACCGGTTGCATTGGTTGAACCTACTTCTTCACCATTCAGATATACCCTAATAGTTCCTAACCCACTTGACCCTGATATTTGAGTACTGCCAACTGTATAATCATTAATAAGTGTAGGTGCTGAGGGAGCGCTTGCTTTTACGGTAACTGAGCTTGAAGCATTACTAATCGACTTTGATACAGCCTTTGCTTTAGCCGTTAATACATCATTAGTCGACAAGGTTAAGCCTGTAATTTGCCAATTACCATATATGTTGACTGTAGTTGATCCAAATAAAACGCCTCCTTTGTAAAGCATAATATCTGTGCCTGATGGTTCTAAACTATAACCGGATACGGTTGTATTTGAACCTGCAATATAAGTTCCATTAATGGTTGGCACTATAGATTGATCGGGATTCTGCAATTGAACCGTTAGTGTAGTTGAAACTGCAGATAGCCAATAATTTGGAGTTGTTCCACTGCCTTGTGCACGTGCACTAACAAGATCATTTTCCATCAAAGCAGCTACAGTAAAAGTATGATTTGATTGAGATGCTATAGTTGTTTGTGTTCTAGAAACCTCAATTCCATTTACGTAAAGTATTAAAAATACTGGGTAGGAAGCATTATTTTTTACAATAATATTTTGTGCAGTTGGCAATTGATTAATAGTTGTTGTTACAAATGATGGAGTTGTAGTAATAACACCAATTGCATTTGTATTTCCAGAAGATTTAATGGAGACATTTGAATAATTTGAATTACATCCTGAACTAACTAATATTGCTTTGCATATAAAATTTGTTTCATTAAAAACATTTGTATTTAATCCACTTGGCACAGAAAATGTTCCGTTAGATTGTACAAAATAATTTGTATGCGAAAATAATGTTATGGTATTTTCATCTGTTTGTGTATAGAGTTGAATTCGAACATTTGATCCATTTGGCGTTACAGCACCCGACCAAGTTCCTAAAATATTATTTGAAGATCTATTAGTAATTTCAGGGGAAGCTAAAAAACACTCTTGCACTTGAGATACTACTATTTCAGGGGAAGCATTAGACTCAGATTTTCCTGAAGCAGTTGCCTTTGAGGTAATGAGATCACCCGTTGACAAGCCACTTACTGAAGAAAGCGACCATGCATTTGAAGATACTGATGTAGTTCCAATTTGGACACCATTTTTATACACCTTTATTGAAGTTCCATTAGTCTCAGTACTAGTACCAGAGATTGAATTAGAAGTCGTCAAAATTCCACTATTAACACTTGGTGCAGCGGTTTTTACTATCCAGTTTGAGGAATCAAAATTTTCATCTAATGCATCAAAGGTAACCGATGGGAATGCATTAATTATTAATTGCTGTAACAGCAAACTATTGTTGCCAAACTTAACATCATCAATACCGTTGTAATCTGAAATTGTGCCTAATACCCCACTACCAGCACTGGTAACCGTTGCAGCAGTAAATCGAACAAGATTGTTAGCATCTACAGCTGATAATGGAACAAAAAAATCATAGAAGTAATCTAAATTTCCTCCAACTGTACTATAAGCAACAGATCGTTGAGCGTATTCGTTAACGTTATAAGAAGCCAATAATTGACCGGCATTATTTAGTTCATGTTTGTAGATTGCTATTCGACCATTATTTCCTGTTTCGTAAACAATTTCCCTATCAAAACCTAAATTATTAGAACTTAAGGCTGTTCCAAAAACACCATCTGAATCAATTAACAAAGAATATCCTTTACTAGCAGTTGAAGCTCCCCCTAATCGAAATCGAATTACCAAATAATTTATACCGTCTACTGATTTTTTTAAAATATAACACGACTGATTAGTTCCTGCCGAAGCTATATCGGTATGGCCACCTCCTGATCCTGTGTTTAGATCATTTATGGGTTCTACCTCAAATACTGGTAATGCAATCATTTTTAATTCGCTGTTGAGACCATAATCATTTGAAGTGAACCCGCTAGAAGTTACCGAAATAAAACCATCATTATTAGAATCTAATACTTTTTGACCTAATGTACCTTGAACTCTCTGATAGATTGTACCCGGAACTTGTGAAAAACATATCGTAACAAACAACGAAAACAAGGAAAATAAATACGTTTTCATACACTTAACTTATTTATATTTAATAATTTACAAAAATACTGCATATAAACACAAATTGAATTACTTGAATTCGTCTTTAAGGGTATGTTTTGGCTTTTTATTTATATAAATAATTGTAAAACAATAACTTAAATAAAATAAATTAGGGGGATTTATGCCGTAAACTTGTATAAAAAAACACCCTAAAGGGTGCTTTTGTTTTTATACTAACGATTGTCTTTTCTTTTTTATAAAGTAATACATAACGGCTATACCTAATACCGCCATTGGGAGGATCCAGTGGTCAATAGGTGCTGCTGGGTCTTCTCCTGGGTCTTCTTCAAAGGGAAAACCAGGATCTTGTTGCGCCATTGCCGCAATACTTACTAAATTAAAAACCATCAAATATATCTTGATCTGTAGTGTATTTACTGTTTTCATCTGTCTTCGTATTACGGTTATTTGATCATTAATTTAGTTGTGAAGCGTTTGCCTTCTTGGTTGATTTGCAACAGGTACATTCCTTCTGAAAGATCGTGTACCGGAATGGCATTTATTAAAGACAATAACGACCCTTCTTGCACTACTTGCCCCAATAGATTGGTTAACGAATAACGCGCTGGAGCATTGGTGTTTGTTAATTCAATCGTGAACAAGCTTTCATGTACCGGATTAGGATACACGCCTACGACCAAGTTATTCAATTCATCGGCACTTAACGGCGCCTGATACACAATTCTAAAACGGCTGTCTGGCGCTGCACTTGTGGCAACTATACCCGTAAATGGCACTATTACTTCTGATCCATCTGTGGGGATTGCTGTTAATACTCCCGTTTGGGTGTTCTCCAGGTATGGCGTTAGGTTGCTGTTGCTGTAATTTTCTGTTTTTATACGCAATTCATAAGGTTGTGCACTCGTTCCAGTTAACTGCATGGGTTGTAAGGTTCCCGCTGCAGGCAAACCACGGTATTCAATAGCTAAATTGGACGTGCCATTTTTAAACAATAGGTTTTCATTAAAATTGGTCATTTTATCGGCATCTGCGGCATCCACTTCATGATTACCGGAAGCACTGTTCACGGCTAAAATACCATCTGCTAAATACCACGCGCTGTTGTCTTGCTTGTACAACAATACGCGTATTTTATCGAATGAGGTATCGGTTGTAGTTCTTTCAAACCAGGTGTTGCTATTACCACTCACTTTATGCGATTCGGCTATAGTAAATGTCGTATTAGCTGCATTTTTCACAAAAAACCCTTGTCCGCTTTGAATGTAAGCATCTGATGCTGATGGCGTTGTAGGCGTCCAGTTCGTGCCGTCATAAGCAAAATAGCCTCCAAAGGTATTTAAAGTAGGGTCGACCATCCAAATGGTTGTACCTGAATTACTTGTGACTAAACCCGCTGTATTTAATGGACTCGCATACGGATTGGGAAGCAATTTAAATTGATTGGCTGTCAAACTATGAGCCACACTCCCTGTTATTAATTGCCCCATAGGTTTTAATGTGGTCGCCAAGGCTGTAGTAGTATTAGCAATCGTATTAGATCCATGTGGTCCTGTGGCAAAAACCAAATAGGCTTTTGTATCACTATTGTTTGTATTGAATAGGGTTTCTGTACTGATGTTGGTTATTTTTTGCCATCCATTATCATAATTCCAGATGTTTGGACTTCCACCACCCGTGGTATAGCCTGTCATGGCAGTACTTTGATACGTAGCAGGACTAAACAACAACAAACCTTCATTAGCTGTACCTTGCCAGTTGGCTGCAACAGTGTTGCCAGTACTACCTTTTAATGGGGCGGTTAACAAACGCCACGCGCGTCTGGCTGGGAGGTAGCGCTCGACAGTGATATTGCTACTGGTAATTGCGGCACCGCTATAGCTAGCAAAACGTGCGGTTCCAGCTGAAGTGCTTTTGAAAATAAGGTTCCCGTCATTTACTAAATTGCCTGCTACCGTTAACGAATTAGCTGCACCAATTGTCAAGGTTTTTCCAGAATTAATGGTTAAGTCTTTGCAGGATATATCTGCAGTTTCTGTATAATCCCCATTTATAATGGCATCAACGGTGCTAGTTGGAGCGCCGTTGGACCAAGTGGTGCCGTTCCAAGTGGTCACAGGGTAATCGGTTACCGATAAATTAACATCATCAATCCTCCAATTAGCTGTGTTTACACCTGCAGAACCACTTCCATCTGCACCATAGATTCTAATGGTTACAGGACCAGTAACCACTCTATTTAAAGGAGTCCCTTCAAATGAAATGTTTTTTAACGCCCATGTACTATTATTTGTGACAGAAACATTTCCAATGGATGTAGTAAAATTATCGATGCTTGAATAAATGTACACATTTTGAGGTCCCGTTCCTGTTCCTCTCGAACCAAATGAAATGGAATTAATTTTTACGCTATAATTACTTGAGGGAGTAATAATTATTGAAAAATAAGTACTACTAGCTGTAGCCATACTTCCAACTTTACAGGCAGCACCAAAATTACTGGTCCCCGAAGAACCCGAATAACCTGAAGAACCCGATGTAGTTGAAATCAATGTTGTTGTACCATTGTTATTTCCAGCGGTTGTAACAAATTCTACTGAAGTAATATTAGAATTTGACCCTGTTGTAGGACTAACACTTGTGCAATTCCAATAATAATTTGTCTGCCCCCAACCGAATTGCACCATAAAAAAAGCCAATACGGTCCAATAAAACGGGGCTACTTTTTGTAATTGTATTTTCATAATTAAAAATGTATAGATTGATAACTTTGCAACGTCTAGCCTTAATTATGGTAGAATTGTTACTTCTCTTCAAAAATAAATAAATATTTGATATTACAATCGCTTTTTTTGTTAACAAAATGCAATAAAATGGTTAATAAGTAGGTTTGGTTCGTTGTTTAAATTACGAGTCTCAGTTCTTGTTTCACAAAGTTTCGCAAAGTTTTCACGAAGTTTCACAAAGGTTTTTAATATTAGCTCCATTCGGCTTCGCCTCGGGTCGTTGTTCGTTGTTCGGAATGCGAATTATGAATTAAAAATTACGAATTACGGTTTACGAGTTACGATTCACGATTAATAATTTTCAAATTGTCTCATTGACACATTCCTTTCACTTATTACCTTTCACCTATTACCCATTACCTTTTACTCCAAACTCTTTACTTTTATTCGTTGTTCGTGATTCGTGATTCGAGTTACGAGTTACGCTTCCCGCTTTTAGCTTCGCTCCGTTCGGCTGTGCCTCGGGTCAAGTTTCAAGTTTAGCTGCGCTCCGTTCAGCTTCGCCTTGGGTCAAGTTTCAAGTTAAACGAGTTTTCGATTCGTGATGCGAGGTTTAGCTGCGCTCCGTTCGGCTGTGCCTCGGGTCGTTGTTCGTTGTTCGGAATGCGAATTATGAATTAAAAATTACGAATTACGGTTCACGAGTTACGATTCACGATTAATAATCTTCAAATTTTCAAATTGTCTAATTGTCCCATTACCTTTTACTCCAAACTAAACACTCCAAACTCTTTACTTTTATTCGTTGTTCGTGATTCGTGATTCGAGTTACGAGTTACAAGTTACGCTTCACGAGTCACGATTCCCGATTCCCGACTACACATAAAAAAAAGGAGTACAAAACTCCTTTCTTATGATTATGGGTGAACTAAATCTTACTTCACTAACGATTTTAGGTATTGGCCATAGCCCGATTTTTCTAAAATGGTAGCTTGTGCTAGCAATTGGGCTGTGGAAATGAATCCTTTGCGCCAAGCAATTTCTTCGATACAGCCAATTTTTAATCCTTGGCGTTCTTCGATGACTTGCACAAATTGTCCGGCTTGCATTAAACTGTTGAAGGTTCCGGTATCCAGCCAGGCCGTTCCGCGATTCAACACCCCAACTTTTAGATTGCCTTGGCTCAAGTACACTTTGTTCACATCGGTGATCTCGTATTCGTCACGCGCTGAAGGCTGTAAACTTTTGGCAATTTCCACTACCGAATTGTCATAAAAATACAAACCAGGTACCGCATAATTGGATTTAGGTGTTGTGGGCTTTTCTTCAATAGAAACCGCGTTGAACTGATCGTCAAATTCTACCACACCGTAACGCTCAGGATCGGAAACGTGGTAGGCAAACACTACGCCCCCTTCTGGGTTTTGGTTGGACACCAACAACTCTTGTAAATTTGTGCCATAGAATATGTTGTCGCCTAATATCAAGGCCACCGAATCGTCACCAATAAATTCTTCACCAATAACAAAGGCTTGCGCCAGTCCGTTAGGCACAGCTTGCTCGGCATATGAAAAAGTACATCCTATGTTGCTCCCATCGCCCAACAAACGCTTAAAATGAGGCAAATCATGTGGGGTTGAAATGATCAATATTTCTTGAATACCCGCCATCATCAATACCGATAAGGGGTAATAAATCATCGGTTTGTCATACACCGGCATCAATTGTTTGCTCACCGCTAAGGTAAGTGGATGTAATCGGGTTCCGGATCCACCGGCTAATATAATTCCTTTCATTTGTTCTAAGTTTACGAATTACGCGAATTACGCTAATTTCGCTAATTTCGCGAATTTGGCGAATTTCGTGAATTAATCTATTTTTTTGAGTTTACTATTCTTTTATAAGTCAAAGATGGGGTGCCAAAATTTACCAACATTCCCAACTCCATATTTGCGCATTTTAAATAATTCTGCAGCTGCGCATAAAACACCAAAGGTATCTGATGCACTGCTTTCAATTCAACAATAATTTTATCATAACAGATAAAATCTGCCCTGTATTGCTTTTTCAATTTTTCACCTTCATAAAACAAATCTAATTTCACTTGTCGTTTGTAGGGGATTTTTTGAACTTGAAACTCTTTTTCTAAAACCTCTTCATACACTGCTTCCAAAAATCCTGGTCCCAAGGCACGATGCACTTTCATACAAGCACCAACAATAGCATAGCTTTCGTCTTTATAAATTATTTTGTAGGGATCATTCATTTATAAATTCGTGTAATTCGCGTTAATTCGTGTAATTCGTGTTATTCCTCATACTGCTTTTCATAATACGTTGCATAAGCACCCGAGGTCACGTTATCCAGCCATTGCTGATTGTCTAAATACCAATTAACGGTACGTTCCAAACCTTCTTCAAACGTTACGGAGGGCTTCCAGCCCAATTCAGTGTTGATTTTAGTGGCATCAATGGCATAACGTAAATCGTGTCCAGGACGGTCTTTGACATAGGTAATCAATTGCGCAGAAGTACCCGATGGACGCCCTAATTTGTCATCCATAATCTGACACAATAATTTCACTAAATCAATGTTTTGCCATTCGTTAAATCCGCCGATGTTATAGGTATCGTGATTTTTTCCCTCATGAAAAACCAAATCAATCGCCACGGCATGGTCTTCTACAAACAACCAATCGCGGGTGTATTTCCCATCACCATAAACAGGTAAGGGTTTGTTTTGAATAATGTTATTAATAAACAACGGAATCAACTTTTCTGGAAAATGAAAAGGGCCGTAATTGTTGGAACAATTTGTAATCACATAGGGCAAGCCATAGGTTTCTCCATAGGCTCTCACGAAGTGATCCGAACTGGCTTTTGAAGCCGAATACGGTGAATTAGGATCATAAGCCGTAGTCTCGGTAAACAAGCCTTCAGCACCTAAACTTCCGTATACCTCATCGGTACTGATGTGGTAAAAACGTTTCCCTGAAGTATTTTCTTTCCATATCGTTTTAGCGGCATTCAATAAATTCATGGTACCGATCACATTGGTTTTTACAAAGGCCAACGGATCGGTAATTGATCGATCCACGTGGGATTCGGCAGCCAAATGCAATACACCATCAAACTGGTGTTCAGCAAATAAGGCGTCGATAAACGGTGCATCGACAATATCGCCTTTCACGAAAGTGTAATTCGGTGCTTTTTCAATATCGGCAATGTTTTCTAAATTCCCGGCATAGGTCAAGGCATCCAAGTTATAGATGTGGTAATTAGGATACTGATTTACAAATCGTCTCACTACATGAGAGCCGATAAATCCGGCGCCACCGGTGATTAGTATTTTTTTCATTTCTATTTTACAAATTTTTCTAATTTCACGAATTCACACGAATTAACGCCATACATTTCGCTAAACTTTCACGATACTCCGGCACTTCTAATGCAAAGGTAGTTGCAATTTTTGATTTGTCCAATAAGGAATATTTTGGTCTGCGGGCGGGCGTGGGATAATCGGCACTCGGAATGCCTGTTATTTGGCAATTGAAGCCACCGATTTCTTGTATTGCCAGCGCGAACTCGTACCAACTGATTTCCCCTGCGTTGGAAAAATGGTACATTCCGGCCTGCCATTTGGGATGCGTTACAATAGTTACGATGGCCTGCGCCAAATCGGCGGCATAGGTAGGACTCCCGATTTGATCGTTTACGACATTTAAGCGCTCCCGTTCCGCCATCAATTTACACATGGTTTTGACAAAATTGGCGCCAAAAGCTGAATATACCCAAGAAGTCCTGATGATGATTGCCTTCGGATTTTCACGAAAACACGCTTGTTCTCCCGCTAATTTGGTTTGTCCGTAGGCGTTGATCGGACCCGTAGGCGCTGCTTCTGTCAAAGGCATACTCGAATTCCCGTCAAATACATAATCCGTTGAAAGGTGTAGGAGTTGACATTCATTAGCTGTTGTCCATTGCGCCAAAACAGCTACTACTTGATGGTTTAAAATATCCGCCAATTCGGTTTCTGTTTCCGCTTTATCCACAGCCGTATAGGCCGCACAATTGATGATGATGTGGGGGTGCATTTCGTCCAATACTTGGGGAATCGCCTTCAAATCACTCAAATCCAAAACCGAACGATCGGCAAATACCCAATCCAATTGGGAATAGCGAGGTGCCAACACCTTGAGTTCGCTTCCCACTTGACCGGTTGCGCCTGTTACTAGTATTTTTTTCATTTTTTACAAATTGCTCTAATTACACGAATTAAAACGAATTAAGAGATACACTTCACGAATTTTCAAATTTTCAAATTTTCAAATTAGCTCATTGTCTCATTGTCTAATTAAAACCCACTATTACACTCGGCAATACCAGGCAAAACCAAATCCTTTTCTGAAACAATTGCCGTTTTCAAATCGATGCCCCAGTCAATGTTCAAGGCAGGATCATCAAAACGGATGCCGCCTTCACTGGCTTTGTTATAGAATTGGTCGCACTTGTACATCACTACGGCGGTTTCACTCAAGACCGAAAAACCATGAGCAAAACCTTGTGGAATCATCAATTGCTTGTTGTTTTCGGCTGATAATTGGATTGCAAAATGCTGCCCATAAGTTGGGGAATTTTTTCTTAAGTCAACAGCAACATCCATGATTTCGCCTTGCAGTACGCGCACCAATTTGGTTTGCGCAAACGGTGGATTTTGATAATGCAAGCCTCGTAAGGTACCGCGTTTGGAAAACGATTGATTGTCCTGTACAAAATGAATATTGATACCCGCTTCTTGCAGGCTTTGTTGGTTGAACGACTCCATAAAATAGCCCCGCTCATCCTCAAAAACCGTAGGATTGATGATTACTAAATCTTGTATGGGAGTGGTTTCTATTTTCATTGCAATGGGTTGTCAGTTGTTGGTTGTTGGTTATTGTTTGTTCGGAATGCGAATTACGAATTAAAAATTACGAATTACGAGTCACGAGTTACGAATTACGAGTTACGATTCTCGATTAATAATCTTCAAATTTTCAAATTGCCTCATTATCTCATTAGCTATTACCTCTCAAACCATATAAGTCATATAAGTATAAAAAGTAGGCGCTTCGCTTGGTTTGAGTACATATAAGTATAAAATTTTACTCCTAACTTTTATACTTTTCCCTTTTCACTAATCCCTTTTCCCTCAATAATCAAATTAACTAATCTTCAAATTTTCAAATTGACTAATTGTCTAATTGACACATTGTCTCATTGCCTCATTAACTACCAAAAACTTCTGCAATGACCGCTGCAATTCTTTCGCGATCGTGATCGGTGAGGTTGGAACCCGAAGGCAAACACAAACCGTTATCAAATAGGGTTTCCGCTACCTTACTGCCGTAATACGGATACCTTTCAAAAATGGGCTGCAAATGCATGGGTTTCCACAACGGGCGCGATTCGATGTTGGCGGACTCAAAAGCCAAACGCAAGGTTTCACGGTTGATGCCGTTGGTTTTAGTGGGATCTATGGTAATGGCGGTGAGCCAATAATTGGCAAAATAATCGTCATTTGGCGTAGAAAATACGTCCACGCCTTCAATAGTAGCAAATAGGGTTACATAAAAATCATGCATGGCTCTGCGCAACGCTACGTGTTGGTCTAACACTTCCATTTGCCCTCTACCGATTCCCGCACAAATATTACTCAAGCGGTAGTTGTACCCAATTTCACTGTGTTGGTAATGCGGGGCAGCGTCTCTTGCTTGCGTGGCATAAAAAACGACTTTGTCTTTTTGAGCAGCGGTTTTGGTTACGATGGCGCCTCCACCCGAAGTAGTGATGATTTTATTGCCGTTGAACGACAAAACCCCAATATCGCCAAAAGTACCGCATTTTTGCCCTTTGTAGGCGCTGCCTAAGGCTTCTGCACTGTCTTCTAAAATGGGGATTTGATAGGTATCAGCAACTTCTCTTACCGCTTCTATTTGATAGGGCACGCCATACAAATGCACCGCAATGATGGCTTTGGGTTTCTTCCCTTTGCTGATGCGGTCTTGAATGGCTTGCTCCAAAGCAACTGGACACAAGTTCCACGTCTGTTCCTCACTGTCAATAAAAACAGGAGTGGCACCTTGGTATACAATTGGATTTACTGAGGCATTGTGTGTGTGCGTTTGTACCAAAACGTCATCATCCTTTGAAACCCCTAATAAAATCAATCCTAAATGTATGGCAGAAGTACCTGAACTCAAAGCACCTACAAAAACAGACTCCTTTAAATAATTTTCTAATGTCAATTCAAAACCATCCACATTGGGACCCAAAGGCGCTATCCAATTGGAAGCAAAGGCTTCTTGAATATAGAGTTGTTCCGTGTCTCCCATGTGGGGCGAAGAAAGCCAGATTTTATTTTGTGTCATTTTGTACTATCTACAATTCTATTTAACCGCAATGTTCACAAAGTTATTACAATGTTCGCAAAAAATTAATTTTTTTAAATTTGAATTATAAACTGACAGCATAACTCATATAAGGAAATAGAAAAATTTCTAAGGTTTATAGAAAATATAAACATTTTCAAATCTTCAAATTTGATAATTCTCAAATTGACACGTTACTTCTTAATTCGATCTCCCGACCCTTTTCCTAATACCGTGACTACAATGTAATAAATGTATTTTTGAAAGGTTAGGTTTTGGGTCATAATAGCATCAGTCTCGGCAAGGAGCTGCGGTGTAGACATGTCTATTTTATTGATTTGTGCTTCTCCTGTAATTCCAGGAACTATGTTGTAAACACCTCTATTTTCTCTTTCTAAAATTAATTCTTCTTGATTGAATAAATTAGGTCTTGGCCCTACTAAACTCATATCCCCCAACAACACATTAAACAATTGCGGTAATTCATCAAGTTTGGATTTGCGTAAAAAAGCACCATATTTAGTTACCGAACTACTGTTGGCCAAATGCGTGGCTACCGATTTCGTATTGACATGCATAGAACGAAATTTGTATAATCTAAACGGATTTTTGTATTTGCCTACACGTTCTTGGGCAAAAATAGGCGAACCCGTATCAAAAAAACCGATGACCCATAAAATGACGATAAATGGACTCAAAACTAAAAGTCCAAAAAATGAAAAAGAAATATCAAAAAAACGAATCATATCTATTTAAAGGATTTAAATGTTTTTAATAAGCCGTCTCTACTTGAAACTGGTAGCGATTTGCCAATGGCATCTTTAATTTTTTGATTACTTACTATATATGAATCGGTTAGTTTTTGTAAACGCTCTGTGTTTAAAGGCAAATGAAGTACATCCCCTAACTTTGCCAATCCTTCAATAAAACCTTTAGGTATTTTCCAAACATTAGGTTTTTTATTTTGAGATTCAGCTATTAATGTAATCAATTTGTTAGTAGAAAGCGGTTCATCATCAGCTAAATTATAAATCCCTGATGGAATATCTTCTCTTTCAATAAGTTCTTTGATAACGAATAGCAAATTATCAATACTACAAAAGGAACGTTTATTATAAAAAGCACCTAATGGCCACGGTATATTTTTAGAAACTATTTTATAAAGCAAATTTAAATTTCCTTTATTACCTGGTCCGTGAATCATAGATGGCCTCAGTATATAGACTCTTTTATCTTGAGGTATTTCTTTAGAAAAAATATATTGCTCAGCTAATAACTTACTTTTACCATAATGAGTTACAGGATTTGGATAATCAAATTCTGTTAATTCTCCTAACACCTGATCCGCAGTGGCTTTAACAGAACTTAAGAAAATGAATACGTTGGCATCTGAAGTAAGAAAAGCATTGAATACTTTTTGAGTTAGTTCTGTATTGACTTGATAATATTCTTCTGGATGAGATATTCTTTTAAGATCATGAGCTTTTCCAGCTAGATGAATTACTACTGATGCTGAATCAATAATTATCTCATTTTCTCTCCTCCACTGAATGAATGCTTCATCAGGGAAATTAATATGAATAGATTGTCCTACAAAACCAGAAGAACCTGTTATAAAAATACTCATATATATCTCAAAATAGATTCTGCCATCAATTTATTGATGATACTCCTTTTGTATTTCAGTTTAAATTCCTTTCTATCAATAGTAATCGATGGGATGTCAGATTTCACAAAGTTTACTAAATCATTTGAATTACATGGATCAAAAACAAAACTATCTGAAACTTCATTTTTTATAAACTCAGCCGCAAAACCGGAAACACCTGCAATTATGGGTTTATTAAAAGTTGCCAATTCAAATATTTTAGAGGGCAAAACTTTTCTGAATGCAGGATAGTCATTTAAATGAATAAAAAGATAATCTGCATCATTATAAACACTTTGTAAATCTTTTCTATTTATTGGTTTTAGTAGAATTACATTAGTTATTAAAAAATTTTCAATCTCATCTTGTAGTAATTTTTTTGTACCACCGTCACCAATTATAATAAATTCAAATTCACTTCCAAGTTCTTTTGCAGCCTGCGGAATAACTTTATGTAATCCCTGCCCTTCACCAATGTTGCCTGCATATACGATAGATTTCTTTGAACTGATTTTATGATTTTTCACAACAACAGTAGTTGTATCTAAAAATTCTTCGTCAATACCATTTGTATAAAACGTAAATTCTGTTCTGCTGAAATTTGAAAAATAAGATTTAAAACCGCCTGATATTAAATTGATATGTTTTGCGTAATTAAACGTCTTTTTTTCAATCAATTTCAACAATGGCAATACACCGAGCTTTAGAATTTTTGATTGAAATATATCAGACATTGTATCTACAAAAATATCTCTTATATCCAAGTATAATGGGGCTTTCGATTTTTTAGCAATTGTAAATCCCAAATATGCCGTGAATAATCTGCTCGATGAGGCAAATACTAAATCTGCACTCTTGTTTTTATTTAACTTTATTACCTCCGAATAAAACTTTATAAAGGAAAATACCTGATCCAACATACCGCTTTTGTGTGGTGGCAATGAAATTCTATGAATTCTTAAATTTCCTAATTCTTCAAATTCAAGCGCACTTTGCTCAAATGTGCTATATCTATTAGGAAGTGTAGTATAAACATCAACCATAATATCCTTATCAAGGGCTTGTTTAGCCAGTTCAATTGTTAAAGGGGTATTCCGGAAAGAACCAGCACATAAATCAGGTTCGTAATAAAATGTTAGATAAACAATTCTTTTCATTCGTTCCAAATTATTGAAACCTTACTACTAAATGGAGTAGTTCCGGTAATTAACAAACACTTATTCTTTTGAGTTGACCCAAATTTGTCATGGTAAGTTGTGTCCATAACCTGCACATTATGCTCTGTTCTAATTTTAGCTAACTTATCTGTAGAAGTACTTAAAAGGACGCCGTCTTCAAGCATTTCAATTAGAATATCTGGATGTAAGTAGTATCTCAATTTGACACTATTTTGCGAACCACTTACCTCGTCTACAATTTCCAGGGATCTATCATTCACCTTCCATTTTCTCTTGTGAAGTGGCTTTGATGCATTCCGTATATACCCATCATGAACAGCCGCAAATTCTATTTTACTATCCTTATCAATAATTTCAACTGCAGTTACCCTTGCGCGCCGGGCAACCCTGAAACCTGACCAAACTTCTGATGAACTTTTATCGTCTAGCTCTATTGTAGAGTGCGACGATGTACTTCTTTGTCTTAAGCGCTCTTCAGATAAACCATACTCACCTGTTCCAGAGTTAACAATTATTCTTTGTCCTTTTAAAGCTAATTCAAAAGAAAGTGAATCCGCATGGGCATGACCTGGGAGATAGTCTGGACCTATATTTCCTACATCAGCAATTAAATGAATGTTATCATCTTTAAATACTACAAAACCACTTTCCTTAAAATAATTGAATTTGATATCTGAATTTAAAGACCAATTCAATCCAAGTTTCTTTCCCAAGTCTTCCAACTCCTCAATTCTTGGTGCTATGCCATTTGCACAATCATTAAAATGCGATAATTCACCATTACCATAATTCATATTTGATAGCCAGTTCATCCCTAGAAGGAATTTTTCTTGAATTTCTTGACTCGGAAAACTTGAAGGTAAGCTTGATTTGAGTTGAAAAAGGTCTAGCAAGTCTTCCATAGCAAGTGCATGATACATTGGGCTCAATTCAAAATGAGCACCATCTTCAAGAAACTGTTCTCTTAACTCCTCGTTTAAAATTTTTAACCCTTTTCTATAAATGTTCGAGTTTTCATCTTGCCCAAAGATTACACAAGCGAACAGAAGTGCCTTGGCATTAATAAACAAATGGTTTCCAAGCAAATGATACTCGGGTCTATTAGCTAACCACTCTACCTGGTTCCACAAACTTAGTTTAGCTTTATCTGATAATCCATTGGTTTTGCAATGCCATTTTATCCAATTGATTATTCGAATTGATGTAGGATAGGGTTCCCATCCAGTACCCTTTCCAAATTTATTATTATTTAGCCAATTCTCAATACAATCAAATTGTAACTTTATATCTTCATCCGTAGTTTTTTCTTGAACTAAATAATCAAAATAATGTAAATTATATCTCCAAAGTTTTGAAATTGATTGATCATCCCAACCTACAATATTTAAATTGTGGGATTCGCTTAAAAAAATGAATGATTTATAATCTGACGTTGATTTACTTTTATTAATATATGAAGTTAACTTATTAAGTTCATTTATTTTTGGATGCTTTTTATGAATAGTTATAAATCGTGGTAAAAAAATAATTACACGTCCAAGTATTTGTTTCAACTTTAAGTACTTAACAGTGTGAAAAAGTCTAACTATTTTATTAAATAAATGCATTAGTATTGTATCAAGATATTATTGTATTTGAAAATTTATTACAATTCTATCCATTTCCCTTTTTGAAGGCTTTCTATAGCTGCAAAAGAAACTTTTGTTGTATTTACAATTTCATCAAATGGGATTAGTTCATTGCCTCCATTTTTTGATTGCGAAATTAATTTATGAAATTGGTTTTTGTGTCCTTTATCTAGTGCTGTTTTTAGCTTAGAAAATCCTTTAAAACCATATGCATTTGTGGTTCTAAAGTTATCCATAATTAACGTTCTTTCTTGCGAGTAGACTTCTAAACGTTCTTTTGAATAGGCTTTTGACCCATTAGAAAAATAATTAATCACACCCGTAGAACCATTTTCATATTTTAAAAGAATGCTTGCGTTATCCGTATTTTCTAATGGATTTATACCCATTGCGTTCATGCAAACTGCTTTGACTTTACTGCCTGTTAAATAGGTAATTAAATCTATAAAATGACAGGCTTCGCCAATAATTCTGCCGCCACCTACAAGCATGTCGTGTACCCAAACATTTGAAGGTATGTTTCCTGCATTCATGGTGGCAATGATATTCATCTGAGAACTACCCAGTAATGCTTTCATTTTTTCAGTATGAGGTGAAAATCTACGATTGAAGCCAACCATAACCGTTTTTCCTGATTTTTGTTGTGCTTCTATTACTTTATCTAATTCTTCTTTATTTAAAGCTAAGGGTTTTTCAACAAAAACATGTTTACCTGCTTCAAGACATTTTACAGTCATGTTTGCATGCAAGTTGTGTCTGGTTGTAATTAAAACCAAATCGACTTCAGTGTCTTGCAAAACATCTTCAACATTTGTTGTAGAATGAGAAAAACCATGTTTCCGAGCCATTGCAGTGCCTGTTACGCCACCTTTGCTAGCAATGTATTTGTACTGAGCGCCACTCCCTTTTAAGGCAGGAAGCATGGTCATTTTTGTAAAATTACCAGCACCGATAATTCCAATAACGCCTTTTTGTCCAGTATATGAAACCTCTTTTAATCGAATGGTTGTCTTTGGTGTTTCTTCAGATTCTTCGTATTTTAAAATGGAAGCAATGGATTTACTTGATCCAATTTCGCCATAAATTTTTAAGTAATCGTTTAACGGAATCACTTCGGTAATCATTTCCTGCACCTGTATTTTGCCTGATGCTATGGCGTGTAAAATAGCTTCAAAATTTCTTTTTTCAGTCCATCTAACAAACGGAAGCGGATAGTCGTTTCCTCTGTTTTCATAGTTTTCATCATATCTGCCTGGTCCATACGAGCAAGAAACTTGAAATGACAATTCTTTTTCATAAAACTCTGCTCTACTTAGGTTTAAACCTATTACTCCAACTAGAATAATACGTCCTCTTTTGCGAGACATCTTTGCTGCTTGAGAAATGATTTCGTCTGTTTTGGCTGATGCTGTTATGATAACACCATCTGCACCTACTCCGTTTGTTTGTTCTTCCACAAACTTTACCACATCGCCATTTTTTGGATTGAGTGGTAGGATTCCCCATTGTTTGGCAAGATTTAATTTGCTGTCATCTACATCCACACCTATTACTTTACAACCGTTTGCAGCTAATAATTGGGCTGTGAGTAAACCAATAAGACCTAATCCAGTAACAACAATTGTTTCGCCTAAGGTAGGGTTAAGCAATCGTATCCCTTGTAGTCCAATAGAACCGATAACGGTAAAAGCAGCTTGCTCATCTGAAACATTATCAGGGATGCGTGCCACCAAGTTTTTAGGGATGGCTACAAACTCTGCATGTTGCCCGTTGGAAGCAACTCTATCGCCTACTTTAAACTCGCTTACTCCTTCACCTACAGCAATAACTCTACCCACATTGCAATAACCTAATGGTAATGGCTCACCCAACTTATTGAAGACAGCTTCTAAGGTTGGTAGTAGGCCTTCCGTTTTGATTTTGTCTACAACTTGTTTTACCTTATCGGGTTGTTGTCTCGCTTTGGAGATAAGGTTTGATTTTCCAAATTCAACCAACATACGCTCGGTACCTAAAGAAACTAACGAACGTGTTGTCTGTATTAATACGGTTCCTTTGCTCGCTTGAGGTGCAGGAACTTCTTCTAGAATGGTTTGTCCTGTTTTGAAGGATTGTATGATTTGTTTCATTATTTTGTTAACTGATATAGATTATATCTTTCTTCTAAATCTGGATAATTAATTAATACGGCTCTGTATTTCCCTTTAAAAACAAATAAGCTTCCGGCCGCTACACCAATGGTTTTATACTTTTTTATCGCTTCATAAATATTTTCTAAACTACCTGCGCCCCCCATTATTGTCATAGGCATATCGATTTGCTCTCTAATTAAATCAAATAATTTAAAATCAAAACCTTGCATTTTACCGTCATTATCAACAGAGTTAATAACCAACTCTCCAATGCCAATTTCAATCAATTCCTTAATAAAATCATTTAGTCTTACATTAGCCGTCTTTTTTGCATTGTGGGTTACGATTTCATATCCACCAAATATTTTTTTCTTTTTTACATCTAAAACAACCACAACACTTTGTACTCCTACTGCATCGCCAATTTGTTTTAATAGATTTGTATTATTAATTGCAGCAGCGCTCAAGGCAACTTTTTCTGCACCAAGACTGATAATTTTTTTGGCTTGTTCCACGGTTGTGACGCCACCACCATAACAAAAGGGCATTCGACATTCAATAGCTAGGTTTTTAATAAGATCAAAATCAGGTCCTCTATTTTCAGAAGTAGCATCAATATCTAAGACAATTAATTCATCAACTTCTTTTTCGTTAAAAATTTTAACTGCATTTAGAGGATCACCTACATATTTAGGATCTTTAAAATTAGTAGTTTTTACTAATCCTTTTTTGTGAACTAAAAGACAGGGGGTGATTCTGGATCTAAGCATTATAAGTTTGCAAAATTATGTAATAATTTAACCCCATTGTGGTGGCTCTTTTCTGGATGGAATTGAATACCAAAAATATTTTCTCTATAAACGGCGGAGGCAAAAGTTGCACCATAATTGGTTGTTGCCAAAATGTTATTTTGATCTTCACATTCAAAATAATAGGTATGTAAAAAATAAAACCCAAAAACAGGGTCAATATCTTTTATCAACTCATTATTTTTTAATACTTCGATAGAGTTCCAACCCAAATGTGGAAGTTTGGGTTTTTGTAAAATAAGATTAGGATTTATTTTTTTCACTTTCCCTTTTATGTAACCCAATCCTTTACAGTTGCCTTCTTCACTACTATCCGCTAGAATTTGCATACCCACACATATACCCATAATTGGCACCTTATTTTCCAACACCTCTTTATCTAAAACCTTTCTAAAACCTGTGCTATCCAATTTAGATATTGTCTCATCGAAAGCGCCTACACCGGGTAAGAATATTTTTTTAGCACCAATAACTTGTTCAGGAATTGAAGCAATTGTATAAGGTACTTTTAGTTTTTCGTAAATATTTGCAATGGCTTTTATATTACCTGAGCCGTAATCAATTATTGTTATCATCTTTTGATTGACTTTTCTACTCCAATAAATTTTAAAATTTTTGCACCCATTTTAAACATAGATAATTGGTTTTTATAGTCCCAATAAAATTTTTTGGGCATTTTGAGATAATCTCTTAGTTCCTCAACAGTTATTCCAAGTTTAGTTGCAATATATTTGAATTCTTCATCAATAGTTTCAGGATTGTATGCAGGCTTTTTCATTTTTTCCAATGCTTCTTCCCTAGATAATTGTCCTGTCAAAATCAAACTTGAATATTGGACTCTTCTCGTATCAAATCCGAATCGTTCGGGTAGCCAATAAGCTTCATAAAATTTAGTAAAGCGAGATTCAAAATGTTTTTGAGGATAAGGTGTCCAACCGTAGGTATCTGCCAACAATTTCAAAGCATCTTCTTTAACATAAGGCATGTAATTTAAAGGTTTTACAACCTGAACTCCTTTAATGTACCTTAAATAGAATTTATGTTTTAAGACCGGACTGAAAGGATACGTTTCCATTTTATTGGTACTAAATTGCCTTCTTATATCACGAATTTGAGCCATATCTGTACCATAATACAAAAACTCCATAGGGTTACGAACAAATTCCGTGGAAATATTCCCGCCATTTAGTATGTATTTGATGTTGTATTTGTTTGCAAAGTTGTACAACGTTGCAATAAATGCGTGGTCTTGAGGAATGTCTAAATGTGGTACCCCCGATTTGAAAAAAGCCAATTGAAAATCTTTCATTTCTTCCCAATTGATTACCTCCGTATATAAATCAAGGCCTAATTGATCAATCATTACTTGAATGTTATGCACTGCAAGTTCAGAATTCCAACCGCCATCCACATGGAAAACTAATGGTCTAAGACCTAATTCTTTTACAGCTAGATGCAAGAGATAAGAACTATCTACCCCACCACTCATGCCAAGAATACAGTCAAAATCTTTTCCCTTTCCATCTTGCTTAATTTTTTCTACAATGGCTTGCATATCGGCTTTACCCTTTTCATCGTTATGCCAATTAGGTTTAACATTGGTTTGAAAATCGTTGCAATGATCACAAACACCTTTTTCATCAAAAACAATTTTTGAATCAGAAGTATCCATGATGCAGTTTGTACATATTTGGTATTCTTTTTCGATCATGATTAATATATTTTTATATATTTTCTATACACTTCATGAGATTCCTTTGAAAATTTCCATTTTATCCTTCCCGGAAGTTTATCAGTAGAAGCGTGCATAAGGTGAGTTAAACTTATAGATGGTTCATAAAATATTTTACAACCTTTATCTGATAATTGTTTGCTTAAAAAGAATTCTTCATACATTAAAAATGTTGGCGCCCATAACTCTTTAAACAACTGAAAAAACTTAGGTGTTAAAATGTAACAAGCTCCATAACCAGAATAAATTTCTTGTGCAACTTCATGCTGTTCTTCATCATTTCTATCCGATAATGGTTTTGTGAAGTTCGCTAATTTAATTATCAATTTTGAAAGCTGATAATTAAAATGGTAAATATCATAGACACACTCCCTTATTTTACTTATTTTTTTTATCACATGAGGGTTTTGATGAAAACCATCAGCTGTTATTATGTTTGGAGAAATGACAGGATACTTTATTAAAATATTTTTATTTTTATTAATTGCTTCGTAAAAATTTTTTGGAAAAAGCACATCATTATTTCCAACCACCATGCAATTAATATCTGGGTGATTATTTCTCAAATAATTAATCCCGAGATTTAACCCCCTAAAATATCCCACATTTTTTTTACTAAAAACAATATCAACATTTTCATATTTATCATTAATTAAATTTAATTTCACTATATCGTCATGTTCTGAATCATTATCAACCACTACAATGCGTAACAATCCATTGTTAAAAGCTTGTATTGAATTTATTGCATCCTGAGTGAATTTCGCATTATTGAAATTCGTAAATACAAAACCTATTCTTTGATGTTCAATCATAGAGATATTCGTCATTTTAATTATTATTTCTAAATTATTATGTACTTTTTAAAATATGTTTTTTTTTAAGAGTATTCATAAATAAAAAAAATACCACTAATAATAAATCATGGGTTCCTCTACTATAAATTTGCAAAGATTTGTAATTAAATAGAATAACAATTATGATATACCATAATATAAATGATATAATAATTTTATCTTCAAAATTAATATTAATATTATTTTTTATTAATGAAAAACATTTTCTAAATAACTTGAAATATATTAAGAAAATTGCAATAAACCCAACCATTCCTATATGATATATTAATTTAATATATCCAATGTCTGTTTCCATATTAGGTACTTGATTAGGGTCAATACCACGACCCATAATTAAATCGATATTTGAAATCTCTCTAATTGCATTTAGATGTGAACCTGTTGTCAACCCTGTCAAAGACCCTTCGGTATATTCTCTGTTTGAATTATCTAAATTATTGAAACTTGTATCTGATAAAAAGGTATCTGTTGTTGACGCTATAATAGGTAAAACTATATTATAAAGAAAAAAAATACCAGTACTTAAAAATATAATAGTTATGAAAAAAGATTTTTGTTTTTTAAATAAATATAAATAAAAGTTTAGAATAAAAAATAAGACAACACCTATTAACATGCCAGTTCTAGACGTTCTCATAGTAGATATTAGTGATAAAAAAGATAAAATTAAAAAAATTGTTTTTTGAGAATATTGGTATCTTATTAAAAAAAAAATCATTGAAATAACTGAAATAAACGAAGCTGTATCATAACTACTGGTCAATCCCAAATTACGTGTACCCATTCTTGAAATAACTTCAGTTTCCCTTTCAAATTGAAAAAAAAATGCCATTGGCAAGTCTAAAACAGGAAAAATTACTTGTAATTGTATGGCAATTATGTGTAAAAATAAAACAATTGATAAAACTAGCAATATCTTTTTTGTTGACCCTGATAAGTTATTGCTTATTTGTATAATAAAGATGGTTGAAACAAAGGTCCTTAAATATTTCAATAACACGTATTCATTAAAAGAATCTTGTAAAAACATTATAGTTAAAGCCCATAGTAATATAAACAAAGAAATAAATATAACATATTGGCTATATTTATCAAAAATAATTTTCTGAAAACTAATTAATAATATAAAAACATTTACAACTACAGTAAAATATAAAGAAATTGGATTTAAAAAATTAATAAAGATAAAAAAGAATAAAAGTATAGTGTTTTTCATCTAAAAAAATATTTTTTGAATTTTACAATGTTTTTTGGAAAATAAGAGAATGAAGTTAAAAATGCCATAAATAAATAATATGTTTTTTGAAATATTGTTGCTTTATTACATAATGCAATTGTAGTATATACATAAGATTTATATCGTAGGGCAGGAAAGTTTGGGTATATTTTCTTTAAGAAACTAATTGGATATAAATCTTTAAGAATTTGATCCACTCGGACAGTTGAAGAAATTCCACCAGAGTGCTTTCTATAAATACACATTATTTCATCAGAAAAATAGATTTTACCTTTAAAAGCTATACTTAAAAACAATAATCTATCTCCTGATAAAACATTGTGCCCAATTTGATTAAATATTTGTTTTGCTTCATTTCTAAACATCAAAGTTGCCGTATGAAATAATCTTCCTTCTATTAAATCATTAACAGTTAGTATCTCCTTAATTTTGTCTTTGAAAATGATATTTTTTTTTCCATCCTCAATAATATTACATTGATGTGCATGACCATAAAAATCGAGATTTTCGTTGAGAAAATTAACTTGCTTTTGTAATTTTAATGGATCAGTCCAATAGTCGTCACCTTCACATATCGCGATGAATTTTCCTTTACATTGTTCTAATCCAAAAATAAAATTAGGCATCATTCCTATATTTTTTTCATGCCTTGTATATCGAATCCAAGAGGGGTATTGGTGATTTTCTAAAATATTTTGTATCACATCATCTGTTTTATCCGGCGAACAATCATTTGCAATTATTAATTCTACATCAAAATCACATATCTGCATTAAAACACCATTTATGGCTTGTTCAATGAAATTTTCGTGCCCATACGTAATCATAATAACAGAAACTAATGGTTTTTTCATACTACAATTTTAATGGCTCTAATTCTTTTAACACTTTGGCAGGAGAACCTACAGCAACACAATTATCAGGTATGTCTTTTGTGACTACTGCTCCTGCACCAATTATAACATTTTTTCCAATCTTAATATTGGGTAAAATTGTGGCATTTGCCCCAACATGAGAGTAAGAACCAATCTCTGCATTTCCTAAAATAATTGCATTTGGTGATAATTCTACAAAATCTCCAACACAACAATCATGTGTAATCACTACGTTATAGTAAAGCATACAACCTTTACCTATAGTAACAGAATTTGAAATATTTACATTAGATAAAATATTTAAGCCTTCCTTAAATTTAATATCAAAATTGCCAATTATCGCTTGTGGACTAATACAAGAGGTATATTTTCCACCAAGTAGTTCAAATTTTTGACACAATTTATATCTTAAATAAGGATTGCCTATACCAATAGTGAATTCATTTCCGTTCTTTTCAAAAAATGCCAACACTTCATTTTCGTTTTTCAAAATTGGGAAATTATCAAATAATAATTCCCCAATATCAGTTGTTACATCATCATAAAAAGCAATTTTATTTATATTCTTCAATTGATAAAATACTTGTAATACTTCTTTTGCAAATCCTTTGGCCCCTATTATTAGCATATTTCTTCATTTATTAGATTACATATTTTATATAAATACATTTCTTCAATAAAATAAGAAAGAGGCAAACATAAAATTCTTGATGCCACACTTTCAGAAATTGGCATTTCTGTACTATTAATATAATTAACTATATTTAAAGATGGATAAAAATAGCGTCTTGGAAATATTTGTTGCTCATTCAATACTTTTTGAACTTTCAACAATAAAGTTTCTGATTCAAAAATAACTGGATAATAACTATAGTTCCAAACAGTACCATCACGTAATTGCATCTTTTTTAATTTATTCCAATCTAAATGATCGTTGTAATAGGTAACCGCTTCGGCTCTACCCTGATAAATCGCTTCCATGTGAGGTAAAACGGCTAATCCCATGGCGGCTTGCAATTCTGATATTTTACCATTAATTCCTAAACCATGAAAGTCAAGGGGGCCGTTGTGTCCAAAATTATGAGAGTAAAAACATTGGAAGAACAAACTAGAGTCTTTAGTAAACAAACCACCCCCTTCACCCGTGTGAAACAACTTGGTGGCATGAAAGGAACACGTACTAACATCCCCATATTCAAAAATGCTTTTGCCCTTGTAGGTTACTCCAAAGCAATGTGCTGCATCGTAAATTACTTTGAGGTTGTGCTTGCTGGCTATTGCTTCAATCGCCTCAATATTGCAGGGGTTTCCAAATACATGAGTGGCTAAAATACAAGTGGTTTTATGGGTAATAGCTGCTTCAATTTTGGTTTCATCAATGGTTAAAAAATCAGGATGGATATCCACAAAAACAGGGGTGCAATTTTCCCAAACGATGGCCGCTGTTGTAGCAACATAACTAAAAGGTGTTGTAATTACTTCACCCCCATTAGCCAAAAGCTTTAAAGCTATTTGAATGGGAATAGTGCCATTGTTCATTACAATTATCTTACTTTGTTGCAAGGCTAAGTATTCGGTAAGTTTTTTCTCTAATTCAAGTAGCAATGCTCCTCTGTTGGTAAGCCATTGGTTGTCCCAAATGCGCTGTACTTGTACTTGGAATTCAGCTATTGGTGGGAAAAAAGTTTTGGTTACGTTGATCATTTTTTTATTTGGTCTAAAATTAGGTGTTTCATATAAATATAAGGTGCTAGATTTATAATTTCACTTAATGCAATTGTTGTTAACAAACCTAAAACAAAAGAAAAAATTATTTGTAAAATAGTACTTGATTCAAAAAAAATTAAAAAAATAAATACAACAAAAACGGTTAAAAATACCACTAAAATAGTTGGCAATAAATCTATAAATTGTCTCAATGTAGGGTAATTCAAAAACTTACCACTATAATGTGTGTTAATAATTAATCCAATAATGGAATTGATTACACTACTCCAAACTAATCCCAAAATTCCAAAATTGAAACAAATAGCAATCACTATTAAAACAGTGATTTTTTTAATAATTTCTAGCTTTAAAAATAAGTCGCTACGTCCAAATACACTTAAAATATTAATATTTAATGAATGTATAGGATAAAAAATAAAAGACAAGCAAAGTATTTGAAATATGGGAACAACTTGAATCCAATGCTCACCGAGTAATAAAGTAACAAATTGTTGAGCCAATAAAGCTGCAAAAGATAAACCTAATGCTGAAATAAAAAATGCCATTTGCAAAATATTTTTATAAGCATTATGTAATCTTTCGGAATTATCCTTTATTAAAGTTAAGGAAGGTAAAGATACTTTTAAAATGATTCCAGACACAATAGAAACAGGATAATTATTAAAAGTGTAGGCTCTTTCATAGTAACCTAATGTTCTAACATCATAAAACTTTCCAATTAGCACATTATAAATATTTTCAAATAATGTATTAAGTTGAGCTGAAAGAACAAGTTTATATCCAAAATTAAAATGGTGTTTGTAATTAATAAAATCAAATTTCCATAATGGTTTCCAATTAATAAAAATCCAAAATACTAAAGTTGAAATAAGTTGATTAATTAAAAACAAATATACCAAACTCCAAATGCCATATCCTAAATATGCCATAAAAATAGCTACAAATACACTTATAATATTTCCTGGTAAATTTAAAACAGTAAGCTTTTTAAATTGCATTTCTTTCATTAACTTAATAACATGAATGCTTCTAAAACTATTTACTACAAAACCTAAGCAGTATACTCTAATTACATCAATTAATATCTGTAGTTCATAGAATGAAGCCACGAGTGGCGCTGTCAAAAATAGAATTACATAAACCAAAAGACTCATTAAAATATTTGTGATAAAAACAGTTGAATAATCCTTTTCCGTTACTTCATTTGAGCGCAGTAACGAAGTTGACATACCACTATCAATTAGTGTATTTCCAATCGTTACAAAAAGCATAATCATTCCAAGAATTCCAAACTCTTTTGGACCAAGGATTCTTGCAAGGATTAATGTGGCAATAAAATATGCCCCTTTATTAACAACTATATCAACAAAAGTCCAAAAGGCTCCTTTTATAGATTGTCTTTTTAAACTCAATTTAATTATTATTGAATGTTACCCCACAAAAATCCAAAACTACTTTTTCTTTGGAAATTTCTAAATTTTTAAATTCTTTATGAGCTACCAGATAAACAATGATGTCTGCTAATTCTATTGCTTTACTTGTACTAGTTAACTTAAATACTTTGTGTTCTTGAATGTATGGCTCAACAATATAGCATTCATCGTCATGTGAGTCTTGTAAAATACGTTGCGCTATGTATTTGGCTGGTGATTCTCTTAAATCATCAATATTGGGTTTGAAAGCCAGTCCCATGATGGCCACACTGGCTTTTCTGCCGTGTTTGAGTTGGAATTCTAGTTTGGCTGTTTTTACTTTTTCGGCACACCAAAATGATTTGTAATTATTGATTTCTCTGGCTTTTCCAATTATTTGTGATTCTAGCGGATAATCGGCTACAATAAAATAAGGATCGACGGCTATGCAATGGCCTCCTACGCCACAACCGGGTTGCAGGATATTTACACGGGGGTGTTTGTTGGCAAGGCTGATGAGTTCCCAAACGTTGATTTCTGCTTTGTCACAAATTAGCGATAACTCGTTGGCAAATGCAATTTGTACATCGCGCGATGAGTTTTCGGTTAGTTTGCACATTTCGGCAGTACGTGCGTTGGTAGGGTGTAATTCTCCTTTTACAAATTGTTTGTAAAAGTCGATTGCTTTTTGAGTAGCGGTTTCGTTAACACCACCAATTACTCTGTCGTTGTGTACTAACTCATGCATTACATTGCCGGGCAGTACACGCTCTGGGCAATAGGCTATGTGTAATTTATCTTTTAATTCAGGTCGTTCGGTATAGATGTATCGCATCATTTTTTCGGTGGTGCCAATGGGCGATGTCGATTCGATGATGTATAAGTCGTTTTCTTTCAATAAAGGAATGACTGCTTTGGTTGCTGCTTCTACAAAGGAAATATCGGGTTCGTTTTTTGCCTTGAAAGGTGTTGGAACCACAATAAGGTAGGTAGTTGCTTCTACAGGTGTTGTTGCTGCTTTCAAAAACCCGTTTGCTACTGCGGTTGCTACTGCTTGGTCCAGACTTGGTTCTACTATGTGAATTTTTCCTGCATTGATGGTTTCTACTACCTTTGGGTTGATGTCTACACCATGCACGTAGATATTATTGTTTGCAATTAGGGCAGCAGTTGGTAGGCCAATATACCCCAAACCAATCATTACAACATTTTGGTTATTCATTTTTTCAGTTTAAAGAAATTATATGTTTTGCTATTCGTTGGCAAGCTTTACCATCTCCATATGGATTGTGTAAAGCGCTCATTTGTTGGTATCTGTTTGTGTTGTTGAGTAAGTCGTTGCATTCTTTTACAATCAAATCTTTGTTGGTGCCAACTAGAATTACGGTTCCGGCTTCTACGGCTTCGGGTCTTTCGGTAGTGTCTCTCATCACTAAGACGGGTTTACCTAGACTTGGTGCTTCTTCTTGTACTCCACCTGAATCGGTTATGATTAAATAGGATTGGTTCATCAACCACACAAAAGCTGGATAGGCTAATGGAACTATTAAATTTATAGAATGAGTATCGCCCAAAATGTTATATACGGGCTCTTTTACGTTGGGATTGAGGTGTACTGGATAGATGATTTGCACGTCTTTGTTGGTTGTTGCTATCTCTTTGAGTGCCTGACAAATGTCTATAAATCCTTGTCCGTGATTTTCTCTTCTATGCCCTGTAACAAGTATTAGTTTTTTGGTTGGGTCCACTATCGTTTTTAGATTTTCTATTTCGGTATTTTCAATCTCTTTCACTTTTTCTGAACTTTCTATCAGTGCATCAATTACGGTGTTTCCGGTGATGATGATGGTATTTTCTTTTACATTTTCTTGCAACAGGTTGTTTTTGGATTGTATGGTTGGTGCAAAATGTAGGTCGGCTATTCTGCCTGTAACTTGTCGGTTTATTTCTTCAGGAAATGGTGATAGTTTGTTGTGTGTTCGCAAGCCTGCTTCTACATGACATACTTTTGCTCCGGCATAAAATGCGGCTATGCTTGCAGCCATTGTAGTGGTGGTATCTCCGTGAACATAAACATAATCGGGTTGGTATTCTTCTAGAATAGGCTTTAAACCTAATATAATATCTGATGTAAGGGTATACAAATTTTGGTTTGGCTTCATGATATCTAAATCATAATCCGGTGTAATTTCAAAAAAATCCATTACTTGGTCCAACATTTCTCGGTGTTGTGCCGTTACACAAACTTTAGTTTCAAACTTATCTTCTTTTTGAAATTCTTTGACCAATGGTGCCATCTTGATTGCTTCAGGCCTGGTTCCAAAAATGATTAGGTTTTTTATCATAATTTCCAGTATTTCTCTATTCCTAGCCCTTTTTTAATCCCTTTGATATCAAACAAAAGCAATCCATCCTTACTCCATTTTTCTAATTGACCGATCGAAAGCACTTGAAATTCTTGATGGGCTACGGCTAAAACCAGAGCATCGAATTTTTGAGGTGATGGGTGTATGTTGGGTGATGGGTGATGGGTGATGGGTGGTGTATGTTGGGTGATGGGTGTTTGGTGATGGGTGTTTGGTGATGGGTCTGCATCCGAAACAAGTTTGGCATGACAGACTACTCCATATTCTTTCAATACTTGTTCTGGATTGGCGTGGGGATCCACTGCGGTAACTTGCACCCCAAAATCTTGTAATTCCTTGATCAACGCAAATACTTTGGAATTTCGGATGTCGCTAACATTTTCTTTGAACGTTACGCCCAAAACCAACACCTGTGTTTCACCAGGGTTTTTACCTTCTTCAATTAATTTTTGCACAATGCGTTTGGCAATGTAGGTAGGCAAATAATCATTTACCTGTCGTCCTGCCGCAATCACTTGGGGTTCGATGCCTATTTTCTTCGCTTTGTGGATCAAATAAAAAGGATCCACACTGATGCAATGTCCGCCAACCAAACCCGGTAGGTACTTATGAAAATTCCATTTGGTACTGGCGGCTTCAATCACCGCTTGGGTATCAATGTCCATTGTATCAAAAATAATAGCCAGTTCGTTCATCAACGAAATGTTCAAATCGCGTTGCGTATTTTCAATGACTTTAGCGGCTTCTGCTACCTTTATACTCGGTGCAATGTGCAAACCAGCTTCGATTATGGTGCCGTATACTTCGGCAATTTTTTGAGTCGCTTCGGGCGAATTGCCCGAAACAATTTTTAGTATTTTGGTAAGCGTTTGGACTTTATCCCCCGGCACAATGCGCTCGGGACTGTAGCCAAAATGAAAGTCAATACCCGCTTGAAGACCCGAATGCTGTTCTAAAACCGGCACACAGTCGTCTTCGGTACACCCAGGATATACCGTGGATTCATAGACCACAACATCTCCTTTTTTTAAGTACTTACCTACGCTTTTAGAAGCACTGAGTAACGGATTTAAATTCGGAATGTTGTTGTGATCAATATCCGTAGGCACGCCAATAATATGAAAATTCGCCCGGTGTAAATCGGCTGCATGAGATGTAAACGTGATGTTTTTTCCTTCAAAAGCACTGGCTTCCAATTCATTCGAAGGATCGATACCTTGTTGCATCAAGGCAATACGTGCTTCATTGATGTCAAATCCAATCACTGGAAAATGCTTCGAAAATTCTAGCGCCAAAGGAAGGCCTACGTAGCCAAGTCCGGTGATGGAAATGATGTTGTTCATTATTATATAATTTTTTGTTCGTTGTTCGTGATGCGAGGTACGTGATTCGAGGTTCGGAATGCGAATTATGAATTAAAAATTACGAATTACGGTTCACGAGTTACGATTCACGTTTAATAATTTTCAAATTGCCTCATTGTCCCATTATCTTTTACCTCTTAAAACATATAAGTCATATAAGTTAAATAAGTTGGTGCTTCGCTTGGTTTGAGAACATATAAGTATAAACCTTTACTAATTTTGGATCACAAAGTTTCCCAAAGTTTACACGAAGTTTCACTATGTTATATTTTCAAAATGCACATAGGCTAATTGGCACATTGACTAATTGACACATTGACTAATCGGCATATTGACTAATTATTCCCACAGCTTCGCCTGGTGAGTCACATTGCTGCGTTCACAAGGCTAGAGTAAAAAGGAAAAATCCTTCTTAGTTATTTTCAAAAATCAACAATCCTTCCCCGGTATACAAAGAGGTGATTTGGATGTTAACGTCTTTTTTTATTTCGTTTTGTATCTTAGGAACCAATTGCTGAATGTAACTTTCATTCAGCGCCGGTCCTTCAATGACGATGTCTATAGTACCCGAATCGATGCCTTGGGCGTAGTCGCCCAACACAAAAATACGCGTCACTTCCCCCATACGATCCAGTATTTGGGTGATGATGCGGTCGATTCCGATGTGTTTTCTGATGAGTTGTTGCAAAGTAGCAAACAAAGGATGGTCCGTATTGGCACGGTACATCACCTTTGTTTCAGAAGCATCTCTTACAATGTAGCCGGCTTCGCTCAAATTGTTCAACTCTTTGCGAATGGCGTTGGTGTTTTCATTCATTTCAGTAGCCAAACCTCGTAAATACCCCGCATTGGCGGCGTTGATAAAAAATTTTACCAAGAGGCGTATTCGGGTTTTTGAAGTGATTAAGCTATCCAGCATAAATTCATATAAATTGAATAACAAAAGTACTCATTATTTTGAAACCAAAAAAGAAAAAGACAATTATTTTAACGAACTGATGTGAAAATTAAACGTCATGACATGCGATTTGATTTCGTCTTTCGCATCTTTTGGCAACGGAATAAACTTAACCGAGTTATCTTTATAAGTCACTTTAAGAAAATACTTGCGGTGGCCATTCAATTGCAATAAGATCATCCAACGCAACCATACGTTCTCTTTGTATTTTACAGAAACTTTATAAATACTAGGCCATTGTGCGGTAGGAATGTAGGCCTCAAACATTTTTAAAATTGTATTGTGATCCATAAACTCTTATTGTTATTTGTATTTAATCGCATTAAAGTTTGGTGAGCACTTTATTGATTTCGCGCAACATTATTTTATAATCTTCACATATTTTTAAAGAGGTATCGCTCGTTCGATCGCCTCGTAATGATTGCCCAATGAATTGGGTACTTAACCCATACTTTTGCTTTAATTTATTAATTATTATTGGATTATACTGATTGTACGTTTTCTTTTTATTATTTTTGTCCATTGCTCAATTTGTTTCAAATTTTATAGCAAAAATATAAACTTGTTTATACAAAAAACAAAATTTACTAACTTTTTTTATAAAAATGAAAGTTACCGATCGCATCAAAATTACCATACAAATACTAATAGGGCTTAATGTTGGAAAAAACCAAGCAGCTATCGGAAAACTGCTGGGCTACTCAAATCCATCATATTTTTCACAAATTATCAATGGCAAAGTAGCGGTACCCCATGATTTTTTAGAACGCCTCATCTCCTTAAGCGATTCCATTTCTTCCGATTGGTTAATTCATAACCAGGGGTTCATTACACCCGAAAGAGAAACCCCTCAATACAACGAGGACATGGTATACATCATTGAATTACAGAAACATCGTATTCAGCAACTGGAACAAGAAATACTTTCAATAAGAAAAGAACTTCAACAACATTAATTTCAAAAACAAAGACTAAAATCGCAATCGAGCCAGTTTTTGTTTTCTCATTTTTAAAAACACAGCACCCAACTAAATTTTTAAAGAAAATCAGGGATTATTAACATCCTATTATTGCTTTATTCTTTTTTTCTCGTGTGCAATTAATTATATAAAAGTAGCCAATTTTTAGGTGCTTGTAAATTTATAAACTAATACAGTAGGGGTATTTTACCCATTTTCGCATTCACTTTTGCTGCCTAAACAACAAGAAATCACTATATACCAATACTTTAAATTTGTAGTTTCATTTTTAGTTCAAGTTAGATTTTCTTACATTTGCATAATAAACGACAAAATATGTCACTTCATAAAATTACAAAACTGCAACGTTTTCAATTGTTACGTCAAAACTTACTCACTCAACCGATGTCTTTGCAGGACATGATTGAGTTGTATGCTTCGCAGGGCGTAAACCGGAGCCTGCGGCAAATTCAACGGGACCTCAAAGAATTGGAACAACATGTATTAGAAACCGAAATCGTTCATGCCTTTTTTGTACGAAAAATAAAGCACTATGTGCTTGAAAAATTGGAAAGCGAAAATCAAACATCCCCAGTAATTAAGGGTTTTATCAATGCTACCAACTTCTACAAACCTGTCATCACGTTGCACGACGAACAAAAAATAGCCCTGGTTCAAAAGGCCATTGCCAATGGAAAAAAAATTGGGATTTCAAAGATCATCAACGATGAAACGGGCGATAATGCTCAGTTTGAAACCAAACAAATAGAACTCGTTCCCCTCGAACTGCTCCTGCACCGCAACAACTATTATGTAGGAAGTTATCATTTGAAAAGGGAGTGTATTGTTTTTTTCAACATCAAACAAATGGTCTCCGTATTCTTGCTTGAAAAAAGAGGGACACCCGAGCGGTATTGGGAAGCCTACACCCAAGAATTAAACAAACGTTTTGGTGTTACTAAAAATATTGATGCCAAGGTGTACGATATAAAAATTGAAATTGCCAATGTATTGATCTCGTTCATTAAAAACCACCATTGGCATCCTTCGCAACAAATTACCAAAGAGAAAAACCACTATTACTTGCACTTGACCTGTGGGATCAATAGGGAATTAATCGGCTGGTTGTGCTTGTGGATGTACAACATTAAAATCATTCAACCGCCCATTTTGCAAGATTATTACAAAAAAACCCTGCGGAAAATGCAATCAAACATAGAAAATCAAATTCCCTTGGTCTATCGCAATATATTTGTTGATGAAAACAATGCAACATAAATACTGTTGTAAATTAAAGATGAACTAAAAAAAACAATCACAACTTAAATTACAATTAAAATATTGTTTATATTTAACCTTTTCACCCCTATAAAATGATTAAAAATTTAGAATTATGTTTTGGATTTCAAAAAAAAATGTATCGTATACCGAAGTGTGGAAAGAGGGTTTTGTAGACCTACACAACCATTTATTGCCTGGCATAGATGATGGCGCTACCTCGGTAGAACAAACCCTTTTAATGGTAGACGGAATGCGAGCATTAGGCATCACCGAAGCTCTAGCCACACCCCACTCCTATCCAGGCATGTGGCCCAATACCAAAAACAGCATCACCGAAGCCTACGCTACCGTACCCCACGACTTTATTACGGGTTGCAGTAGCGAGTATTTTGCCGATGGTTCTTTAGTAGATCTGATGAACACCAATGAATTATTGCCGTTACCAAACAACCATTTATTGATTGAATTTGGCATGATGAGCGCCCCCGTTTCGGGTTTGATGGACGTACTTTTTGCTTTGAAGTTGAAAGGGTACCGATTGATCTTAGCACACCCCGAGCGTTATTTGTACTGGGATACTAAATTGGTCATGTTTGAAGAATTAAAATCGTTTGACTTGGAATTTCAAATGAACGCTATGTCATTACTGGGCTTTTATGGCGATCGTTGCAAAAAGGTAGCCGAACATTTATTGGCTGAAGATTACTACGATTATCTGGGTACCGATTTCCACAACCTGCACCACATCCATTACACCAAAAACCACAGCTTTGCCGAAAAACACTTGAAAAAGGTGATGCCTTTGGTACAAGCGAATCAGGCATTTAGCTTAAAATAAAAGTAAGTATAAAAGAAAAGAGCTTAAGGATCAACATAATCACCTAGTAGCTCTTTTTTTATGCTCTTGGATATTACTCCTTTTTAAACATTTTTTTAACGATCGACCAAAGACTTCTTTTACGTCGTCGTTTGGTTTCGTCGGCACCGTAGCCGTAACCATAACCGTAGTTGTATTTGTAACTGTAGGAGTACCCGTATTTGTAGCCGTAGCCTTTTTGTTCGCCCACATTGTTCAATACAATACCCGCATTGTTAATTTTCTTCAAGGCTTTTAACTCGTTGATAAAATGCAGTAAGTTCTTGTCGGTATGGTTGGCACGGGTTACATACACCATCAAATCGGCTAAATTAGCAATCAAGGTGGTATCGGTTACCAACAAAGTTGGGGCGGTATCCACCATGACAATGTCGTATTCTTTTTTCAATTCTTCCAACAACAATTCGAAACGCCCGTTGGACAACAACTCTGCCGGGTTGGGCGGAATAGTTCCTGAGAAAATAAAATCCAATTTCAAATTATACTGGGACCCTTTTTCGATGATATCATCGAGCTTAGTCACCGTATCGTGCAAATAATTGGTCACCCCTTTTTGATGTCTGGAAATGTTCAACATCTTGTGCAACTGTGGATTCCGTAAATCGGCTCCTACCAAGATCACTTTTTTACCCAAGGTAGACAGCGTAATGGCTAAGTTCATCGACACAAACGTCTTTCCTTCCCCTTTTATGGTCGATGTGGTAAAGATAACTTGCGACTGTTTTGTATCTTTCATCAAGAAATTCAAGTTGGTTCGCAGCATACGGAACGCTTCTGACAATACCGAACGGTCGAGGTATTTCACCATTTTATCCGCATCGGGAATGTGCGGAATCTCGGCGATCACCGGAATCTCTTTCACCACCAATTCTACTTCTTTTTTCGTGTGAATTTTAGTATCCAACATAAAATACACATAGAGAATTCCGAAAGGAATACCTATTCCGATTAATAAGGCTGCCAAAAAAATGAGGGCACTTTTGGGACTGATGGGTTGCTCATTCGGCTTGGCATAATCCACCATTTTAATCGACGGATTGATGATCGCCAAGTTCACCGCCGCTTCTTCGCGCTTTTGCAACAAGATAATATACAAGGCTTCTTTAATTTCTTGTTGGCGCTCAATGGAACGAATGGCTTTCTCTTGAAACGGTAAAGCCGCGTATTGTTGCGACTGCCCCGAACTGATTTGACTGATGGCCCCAATTTTAGACTGCAATACTTTTTTGTAGGTCGCTAATGAAGCTTTGATGTTGTTTTTGAGTTGTTTTTGGGTATTTTTCAATTCGAGCACCGCCGGATGGTTCTCGCCTACCGATTGCAACAGTTTTTGTTGTTTCAATACCAACTCGTTGTATTGATCGATAATGGCAGCCACCTCCACTTGCTCTAAACCAATGTTGGCCGGTAATAATTCATTGGACTTCGTTTTACCCAAGGTTTCTATCAAAATTTCACTCAATACCGCTTGGGTTTTGGCCGCATTCAACTCGCTTTTGGTAATAGATTTAGTTTCCATTAACAGGCCAGCATCAGCTTGAAAATCAGCCAAGTTTTCTTGTTGCTTGTAATTGGCTTTGTTGCTTTCAATGGAGTCCAATTCTTTGAACAAAAATCCAAAGCGTTCGTTGACAAAATTGATGGTCTTTTGGTGCACCAATTGGCGGTCTTGGATCCCGTCTTGGTCAAAAACGGCTGCCAGCATGTTCGCAATATCAGCCGCTTTTTTAGGATGATTTGCCGAAACCGTCAAACGCAACAATTCGCTTTGTTTTCCAACCGGCGATAAGGTTAATTCTGACTTCACTGCAAGTATGGCACGTTCCTTATTGATTTTGACAATTTTGTAATCGCCTATAATTTTATTAGTATCTACTTCTTTTAAAAGAATGTAAAAGGGATGTCTTTTAAAGGTGTACGTAGTCCCATAATTCTTACGTTCTTTACTGCCTTGTACATAGTATCCTTTTGGCGTCAATTCAAGGGAGAGTTCAAGTTCCATTTCATTGACCTTTTCTGGCACATCAACCCAATGCAGGGTAAACGGTGCCGTAGGCCCCAAATCTGTTTCTTTAATGGTCCCTTTTACATAATAGGTATTTTGCAAATCGAGCGAATCGACCACGCGTTCGATCAACATAGCCGACTGCAAGACTTCTGTTTCGTTTTCCAGGTTGACCTTGCCTTTGGAGAAAAACGACATGGCATCGGTGGGCATTTTAAAACCCGAATTGTTGTTGTCGAGTATTTTGATCACATTGGTAGCTTCGTAGGTTTCATCGGCATAGCGCAAATAGAAAAAAGCTACCGTTAGCGCCATTACAACTCCCAAAATAATCCAATGAACGAACGCCAAATACTTAAAAAATACTTCTTTGATGTCAAAATTATCGTTTTGACTTTGTTGAAATTCAGTCGACTGCATGGGCTGTTATATGGATTTAATGATGATCACACTGGATAATATGGTGGACAATATTGAAATTAAATTCAATGGATTGCCAATCAAGCCCGAAGACTTTATTTTTGCAGTGTTTGGATCAATAATAATAATGTCGTTGGGTTTTACAAAATAATAGGGTGAGGCAAACCAATCGCTTTTGGTCAAATCGATGGTGCCATAGGTTTGCGTGCCATTTTCCGTACGGATGATGGTTACCTTTTTGCGGATCCCGTTGATGGTCAAGTCACCCGCCAAACCTAAAGCTTGCAACAAAGTTAAGTTGTTTTCGTAGTAAGTAAACGTTCCGGGATTGTTGACTTCGCCCAATACCGTAAACTTGGCATTCAACAAACGGCAAACCACCACTGGGTTTTTCAAGTAGCCTTTGCTGACCAAGGCCTCTTGTATTTGCTTCTCCGCTTTTTCAAGGGTGAGTCCTGTTACTTTTTGGATGCCCAATACGGGTATGTTAATGGTACCTTCATTAGTAACCAAATACCCGTGCAATTGCATTTGTACTCCTTGAATGTTGTTTTCTAAGGGAGTGGTAATGTTATATGGGATGGCCATTTCGGGCACTTCGGTCGTCACTTTTACACTGATGATGTCATTGGGTTGGAGTACCAAATCCGACCATTTGAAATTGGTCGAACCCGAAGCCGGTTTGTTTTTTAAATACAATAAGTCTTTTTTGCTGGCACAAGAGCTGACACCTAAAAGGAGTACAGCACCAAAAATCAGGGAGAGATACGTTCTTATTTTCACAATACTATTGGTTTGGATGCAAATATAGCTTTTTTAATTTTTTCATAAAAATATTTACAGAGATTTAATTGGTATAGAACAGGCAACTTTGGGGGTTTCAGCACCCAAAACAAGAAACATCAAACGCCCGCTTGCCGTTCTATGGTTACATACAGATTGAGCGATTGGAGCAGCAGTTTCACTTTGGTAGGCGTCACGTTTTGTACGATGGCTTCCATTCCTTTGAAAGGCCCCTCCGGAATTTCTACAGCTGCATTGGGCTGCCAAGCGGTCATCGCAACTTCCAACACAGGATCGGGATGGGACAATTGGCTTTGCAAGGCTTCAATTTCATAAGTTTTGATGATGGCTGGTTTTCCCAACCAAAATACATATTGCACCACGCCGTTTACTTGAAAAACGTCTTTTCGATACTGCTCTTCTAAGTACACAAAAACGTAAGAAGGCAACAAAGGTTCGGTTACTTTTTTCTTGCGATCCGACCATTGCTTGATGCGGGTCACCAAAGGACAATAGGCCGTAATGCCAATATTTTGAAGTGCTTCGGCGACTTTCTTTTCGTTACGTGGTTTGGTGTAGAGGGCGTACCAATTCATGAGTCGTTCTTTGTTAAGACCCGATGGCTTTGTATACAAAACCAATGCGCTCCAAGGTTTGCTTGTCCAAAATATTGCGTCCGTCAAAGACAAAAGCCGGTTTTAACATGGCGTCGTAAATTTTTTGCCAATCATAGGTTTTGAATTCGTCCCACTCGGTCAATACGGCAACCGCATGGGCGCCTTGGCAAGCCTCGTACGGATTGTGATGGGCGGTCAATAGTTTTTGATTCTCTTCTTGAGATCGGGTCTCTAAATAATTGAGATCGGACCACATTTGCGCCGGTTTTACTTTCGGATCATACACCGCTATAGCCGCTTGTTCGTTCAACAAATCGTCGGCCACATAAATAGCAGCAGATTCTCGGGTATCGTTGGTGTCTTTTTTAAAAGCCCAACCCAAGAAAGCAATTTTTTTACCCGCTACGGTATTGTATAAGGTCGAAATAATGTTTTTAGCAAAGCGTCTCTTTTGATGGTCGTTCATGAGAATGACTTGCTCCCAATAAGTCGCCACCTCATCCAATCCATAGGACTTGGCAATGTACACCAGATTGAGAATGTCTTTTTGAAAGCACGAGCCACCAAACCCTACCGACGCTTTTAAGAACTTTGGTCCGATACGACTGTCCAATCCGATCGCTTGCGCCACCTCATTGACATCGGCACCTGTTTTTTCGCACAATTCACTCAACGCATTGATGGACGATACACGTTGGGCTAAAAAGGCATTAGCGGTTAATTTTGACAATTCAGAAGACCATAAATTGGTGGTTAAAATTTTATCCTTCGCTACCCAATTGGCATAAATTTCCACTAAAGACTGAATCGCTTGTTGTCCCTCAGGCGTGGTATCCCCACCGATCAATACCCGATCGGGTTGAAACAAATCGGCAATTGCCGTTCCTTCGGCTAAAAACTCAGGGTTGGATAGTATTTGATAATTCACACCGTTGCCGGTATTGGTCAGTATTTCTTTAATGGCACTGGCGGTTCGCACGGGAAGTGTCGACTTTTCCACCACAATTTTATCCGACTTGGCGACTTTGGCAATTTGACGGGCACACAATTCAATGTATTTCAAATCGGCGGCCATTCCTTTTCCTGCGCCATAGGTTTTGGTTGGGGTATTCACCGAAATAAAGATCATTTCAGCGGCATCTATGGCTTGATCCACCTCGGTAGAAAAAAACAAATTTCGGCCTCTCGCCTCGCGCACTACTTCCGCCAAACCGGGTTCGTAAATGGGCAAGTCTTCGAGATTCGAACTGTTCCAGGCGTTGATGCGGTGTTCGTTTACGTCGACCACTGTTACGTTAATATGCGGACATTTTTGGGCAATGACAGCCATAGTAGGCCCTCCCACATATCCCGCTCCAATACAGCAAATATTTTTAATCGTCATTTTTTAATTTTTGTATGAATCCGCTACTGCATTTCCCACAATCGGAACGCCAAATTTAAGACAATATTTTATCTTGGCCACAAAATTCGGTCACAAATACCCTTTCACAGCAAATGCCTTGCTTTCTTTCCTTAAATTTTAATGGAATTATAGTATTCAATGGTTTTACATACGGCAGTTTGGGTGGGTACTGGCATTTTGGCCAACTGCAATTCGTTTTTTATTTTATCACAATTGACAATGCGCGACTGAGATTTCTCATGAAGCTTTTGGGTATTAAATTGCCATTGGAAAACATTTCCCATTTTAGCTACTAGATGGAGTATGCCTTTCGGAACTTTATAAATGCTTGCCTTGGTTTCAAGTACTTCGGCCATCCAGTTGACAAATTGGATGGAATCGATGGGCTCGTCGTCGGCAACATTGTAAATACCGGAAGGAAATGCAGCATTTTCTGTAATACGATAGATGATTTCTGTTAAATTATCGATGTTACAAAACGAATGTTTGGCTTCTAGAGCACCATAAAACCAAGGGAATGTCTTGCAATGACTGAAGGTCGTATGCAGAATACTTTTGGTTTCTCTTCCGTATAGCGGCGCCACTCTTAGAATGATCGCGCGCTTACCAGCCGGTAATTCTTGTTTTAAAATGAATTGCTCGGCGTCGTATTTGGATTGCAAATACGGATCGACGGGACGCACTGCAGACGCTTCAGTAATCTGAGTAAGTGCTGTATCGGCTAATGCGGTCGTACTGATGAAAACAAACGTTTTGGCTTTGGAACTCATAAAATAGCGAAACAACTTTGCCGTAAGTTCGGTATTGACCCTGAAATATTCTTCGTCAAAAGCACTGTCTTGCGTATTTTGATTGATGGCCGCCAAATGAATAATCGTTTCGGTTTCCTGTGGCATCATTTTATACCAATTTTGAAAACGCAACGAAATCGATTTGTTTTTCTTGGATTTTGAGTCGTAAAACTTGGTTAGGTTTTGACCGATATACCCCGTGGTCCCTGTCAATACAATTAGGCTCATTTTAATTTTTTAAGAGCGCTAAAGTACAAAATATTCACTGCGGTTGCTACTGTTTGAAATACAATAAATGCACGATAATTTTATATGCAACTAATTTTCAGTACTTTAAATTGAAAATTAATTAAAAAATTATCCGTTACGTTTTAAAAAAAATAACATAAAAAAACCCTGAAAAGCACTAGTACTTTTCAGGGTTTTTATTGATTGGATCGCTTAAAGCGAAAGGATTATAAATTGAAATACAATTCTAATGAATGTTGGATCATGTTGTTCCCCACAGTATTTTGCTCTGATGCAAATTTCCCTAAGGTTTGAACTCTAATTCCGTAGATTTTGTTGATTTGGTATCCAATAGATAAGCCTGTGTTTACACTTTGATTGGGTGTGCTATCAGTCCATGAAGCTCCAACACCTACCATTGGTTCAAGGGCATATTTACTTGGCAATTTGAACCAACTTGCTACGTTGTAACGTGCGTTTAAATCCACACCAAAATACGCCATATTTACAGCAATACTTTCTCCATTTTGCATCACATCTTTATTCAATCTGTTCAATGAGAATTCAGAAGATACTGAAAATTTAGAATTGTAAAAATACTGTGCGGATAATTTAGACACCCCCATTGTGGCATTCCAGTCGGAAACGTTTACAAAATTATTATCAATTGAATTAGTGTTGTCGATAAAGTTTACCCCTATACCAATAAGCCACTTAGATTCTTTTTTTGTTTCTTGAGCAAAAGTAACTGATGCTACCATTAGCAATGCTAAGACTACTGCTTTTTTCATTTTTATTATACTTTATAGTTTATGCGGCTAAATTAATAAAAAAAATTAATTACCAATTGATTTTCGAAAATTTCTCATACGAATATTCAAAAAATGGCGTTTCAATGAAGTATACAAATACCTGCTTTCCCCAACAAAATAAATCCCAAAATTGGAGATTAACACGGTGTTTTTTTGTAAATTTGCCCTAATTAAATCGTCCTTAATGCCGCTACTAAAAAATATCTTTGTTGTTTTGGTTTTTTTTCTGACACCCATGATGGTAGTTCAGGCCGAAGCCACATTGGTAGCTACCAGTTTTACCACCAATCCCGCTGCCATTAACGGTACGGTCACAATTTGTCAGGGTCAAACCATTACCTACACCAATACCTCAACGGGTGTAGGAACCAACCCAACATTTGCTTGGTCATTTCCTGGCGGTAACGTTACTGCTGCTAGTTCGGCCGGGCCGCATACCATAACCTATGCTACCGCTGGAAATTACACCACAATTTTGTCGGTCAATGGGTCTAGCAACAGCTTGAATGTAGTGGTTATCGCATCGGCTGCCAGCAATCCTATATTAACTGTAACACCAAATATAGGTTGGGTTGTCGCCACTTTTAACAATGCAAATTATTTCAATTATTGTGCAGATGGCTCAACCGGTGGCTTGTTTCTTTTTTCAACAAATTCAACCAACACCAATGCTGCCACGGTACATAGCATAGATTGGGGCGATGGCTCTCCTGTTTCTACCTATACCACATCTAATGTCGTAGATGAATTCCATGCCTACGGGTCCAATGGTCTCTTTCAAATTACGTATACTGTTTTGTTAAGTTCTGGTTGCAGCAACACCAGCACCTACAATGTGTTTATTGGCGCCAACCCATCGGCATCTATTGTCAACAACGGAATACCTTCATTATGTAACCCAGGAAGTGTACAATATTCCATCATTCCGGGAGGTCAAAATACCCCGGGAACGCTGTACACTTTTCAAGTTAACGATAATTCTCCTCCGCAAATTTTTACGCATGCGCAAGTCACTAGCCCTGGATTTTTGGTTACCCATAATTTCAACACCATATCTTGCGGTACCAGTTCAAATATAAATGGCATATTATATCCAAATTCTTTTCAAGCCTCCATCACAACGTCTAATCCCTGTGGATCAAGTTCGAGTGCTATTGGCCCCATCAACATCCAATCCAAACCGATAGCTTCCATTTCAGCGAGTCCTTCAAACAGTCAGATTTGTCTCAATACCGCGGTTCTCTTCACGGATACAACCACACCCGGAACAAATATTGGATCAGGACCTAATTTCAGTTGTACACAAACGTATAAACGATATTGGCAAATCTCAGGACCTGCGGGAATATTAGCCTCGGGAGCTTCGGGTGTACTGACTGCGAATCCCTATGTAACCGTAGTTGGAAATCTTGGATTCAATGGTACGTTCCCAAACAATCCTTCCGTTTGGTCGGGTACAGCAACCACTACGTTAAACATCACCTTTAACATCCCCGGCACCTATTCAATCACCCTATTTACGGCGGGTTTAAACAGTTGTGGAATTACTTCTACCACCCGAACCATTTGTGTCAATCCAGAAGTAATTGCCGATTTTACAGCCAGTACCGCAACGGGGTGTGTGCCTACAACTATTTCATTGGACAACACATCAAGTGTCCCGGGTTGCTCCAACACCAACGTATACAATTGGCAAATAACCCCTTCCAATCCAGACAATTGCCCTAGCGCTACTACTCCCGGTTGGAGTTTTACAGCGGGTACCGCAACTTCTTTTGAACCCGAAATCACTTTTACGAGTCCGGGCGTATATACCGTGCAACTGACCACTTCGTTGCAAAACAGTGTTGCAGGTCCTTTGTGCCAACCCGACAGTAAAACACGTACCATAACCATTAAGGACAAACCCCGAACAACGCTTACCCCACAAACAGTTTGCGAAGGGACTACTTTTACATTAACTCCAACGGTTTTCAATTGTTATGCTACGCAAGCGGTTAGCTATCTGTGGGATTTTGGTAGCAACCCTCCTGCATCCATTTCAAGCACTACAACTGCCAATCCGGTAGTAATGTTTGCCACGGCAGGTACCTATAACTATACCTTAACATTAACAAACGAATGCGGCAGCAATACTTTTACGAGTAGTATTGTAGTCAATCCGGCCGTTCAAATTTCGGCTTCCGGACTTGCCGCTACCTGCATCAATACACCCATCCCTTTATCGGGAACAATTACTGGAGGAACCACTTTGGGCACCTGGACTGCTTCCATAACTGGAGGAACGTTTACTCCCAATGCAACAACATTATCACCCACTTATACCCCTCCGGCCAATTACACCGGGACCATCACGTTTACACTAACTTCGGCCGATCCTGTTGGACCTTGTCCGGCTAAAGTTGTCTCGTTTCCTGTTGTGGTGAATGCACAAGCTACTGCTGAAGCAGGAACTAACATTGCTGCTTGTTTAAACAGTGTGGTGTCATTGAATGGAACTGTGGGAGGAGCGGCGGCTACTGGCAGCTGGACTTCTTCAAATGGCGGTATCTTTTCGGACCCCAACAATTTAACGTCTACATTTACACCACCGCCCGGATTTATAGGTACTATTGTATTAACGTTAACGACTAATGATCCTCCAGGTCCTTGTAATGCAGCAACCGATACGGTTACCCTAACTGTGCTTCCGACACCAGCTATAAATGCCATTTCAAATGTGGTGCTATGCCATTCGGGTACAACGGGACCAATTGCATTTACAGGAACCAACGCCACTAATTATTCATGGACCAATAGCAATCCTGCCATCGGACTTGCCGCATCAGGGACTAATACTATTAATTTCACTGGAACAAATACGGGTTCTGTGCCGATCACAGCCACCATTACTGTTACACCTTTTCACACCAGTGGCGCAACTTCATGCCCAGGAACACCCACAACATTTACCATAACGGTGAACCCAGCCGGGCAAGTAAATCCAATTGCAAATCTTGTAGTATGTCATGGAGATTCGGTATCCCTACCCGATTTTTCAACCACCAACGCTGGCAATTCAACAACTTATTCTTGGACCAGCAGTAATTCGACTATTGGTTTGGCTGCATCGGGTGTTGGAAATATGGGATCGTTTACGGCCATCAATTCGGGGACTGCTCCAGTGACTACGACTATTACCGTAACACCAACCTATACCATTAACTCTTTAAGTTGCGTTGGAACGTCGCGCACTTTTTCGATTACTGTAAATCCTACAGCACAAGTTACACAGCCTAACAATGTGGTACTTTGTGCCGGAACTCCATCAACCGCAATTTCGTTTACAACGCCAATTACCGGCGGAACCACAACCTATACTTGGACCAACACGACTGCTGGAATCGGAATTAGCACCTCGGGAACAGGAACGATTCCAGTGTTTACCCCAGTAAATACTACAACGAGTCCCATACAGGCGACAATTACGGTAACCCCTACTTTTTCAAATGGCGGAACCAGTTGTACCGGATCGTCTAAAACTTTTACGATAACCATCAATCCAGCGGGGCAAGTCAACACCGTAAGTAACAGAACCGTTTGTGCTGGCGATACTATTGCTTCCGTGCTTTTTTCAACCCAAAATTCAGGCGGGACCACGACGTACAATTGGACCAATACAGCTACTTCCATTGGATTAGCCGCAAGTGGTACTGGTGACATCGCTTCGTTTACCGCAACCAATACCGGAAATGCTCCAGTTAGCGCCACGATAACTGTCACCCCGATTTTCTCGAACTCCAACAATTGTAGCGGAACCCCTATGACTTTTACGATTACCGTGAATCCAGCGGCCAAGGTTACTACCGTTTCTCCTAAAACAATTTGTAACGGCAACTCGTTAGCTGCCATTACTTTTGCCACTACGAATACCGGTGGCACTACCACCTATTCTTGGACCAATGACACGCCAAGTATCGGTTTGGGCGCAACAGGAACCGGTACGATACCTGCTTTTCTTGCTACCAATGCCGGAAGCAGTCCTGTCGTTGCAACACTCGTAGTTACGCCAAGTTATACCAACAATGGCGTTACTTGTACTGGAGCGGCGACGAACTTTACAATAACTGTAAATCCAAGCGCTCAAGTCAATGCAATAGCAAATCAAACCGTCTGTAATGGTACGAATACAATGGCTATTGCGTTTGCAACCACTACAACGGGAGGAACCACCACCTATGCCTGGACCAATTCCAATACGGCAATTGGATTAGCAGCATCTGGCACAGGAAATATTAATGCATTCAATGCCACAAACCCATCTGCAAACCCAATAACAGCAACCCTAACTGTCACTCCCTTGTATTCCAATGGAATTCCGTCTTGTTTGGGGCCTTCACAAACCTTTACCATCACCGTAAACCCCAGTCCGACGATTGCCTTCTCACCTGTCAATCAAACCATTTGTTCTGGAGATACCACCACTTTGGTAAACTTAACGAGTACTACAACAGGAGCTGCACTTTCATGGACAGCCGTGCAACCCACCGGAATTACAGGGATAAGCACCTCAGGAACCAATAGCATACCTGTGCAAACTTTAGTCAATACGACCAATGCACCAATTACGATAACTTATGCCGCTGTAGCTGCTACGAATGATACCTCAGCTTGTGCGGGCAATACCTTCAATTATACCATTACCGTTAACCCAAGACCAAACATAACAGAAAGTTTTACCCCTGAAATTTGTAGTGGTGGAACGTTTGCCATAACTCCGGTAAATTCTTCCTTGAATAGTATTCCTATGGGTACTACGTATTCTTGGAGTGCCCCGGTAGTTACAGGTGGAATTACGGGTGGGGCTAGTGGAACCAATCAAACGGTAATTGGTGGCACATTAATTAATCCAACCCATACGGTGCAAACCGCTACCTATACGGTAACACCTGTTTTTAATAATTGTTCGGGTACTGCTTTTACCGTAGTAATAAGCGTGAATCCGAAACCTGTTATTGCTAATATAACGCCAACTGCTATTTGTTCGGAAACTGCTTTTTCAGTGACTCCAACCAACGGAAGTGGAACTATTGTGCCTAGTGGAACAACCTATACCTGGACCATCAGTTCCAATACCAATATCACAGGAGCAAGCGCATCTTCAGCTACTGGAATAAATACCATTAGTCAAACCCTAACCAATACATCGAATACTTCTCAAACGATTATCTATACCGTTACGCCTACTTCTGGTGCTGCGGGCAATTGTGTAGGAAGTACTTTTACCATAACGGTAGTGGTTAATCCGAAGCCTTTTATTGTAGGAACCACTCCTGCCATTTGTTCGGGTACTACTTTTTCTGTGACACCAACCAATGGAAGTGGATCGCTAGTACCTAGTGGCACTACCTATACGTGGACAACTCCTGTGAGTAATCCTGCGGGGGCTATTACTGGTGGAACTGCTCAAGCAACTGGGGTAACGACAATTGGTCAGACCTTAACCAATACTACAACTGATCCGGCAACTTTAGAATATACCGTAACACCAACTTCGGGTGCGTGTGCGGGTTCGCCTTTTACCATTACAATAACGGTAAATCCAACACCCACCACTTTAGGACTTATCAATCAAACCTATTGTAATGCGGTGGCCACTAGTGCCATAGTATTTACCAATGGTGTAGCGGGAACGACTTACGCTTGGACCAATTCCAATATTGCTATAGGCCTAGCTGCTGCGGGAACGGGTAACATTCCGGTGTTTACACCTACCAATAGTGGCACAGCTCCCATAACCGCAACCATCGCTGTAATTGCAACTGCTAATGGTTGTTCGAGAGCGGCTGAAACCTATACCATTACCATAAATCCTAGTCCGGGAGTAAGTTTCACACCTGCCAATCAAACCATTTGTTCAGGGGACACCACTGCTGTAGTGAATCTTACGAGTGCCACTACTGGTGCAACGCTTTCTTGGACTGCCGTGCAACCCACCGGAATTTCGGGTGTAATTATCTCAGGAACCAATAGCATACCTGCACAAACTTTAGTCAATACGACCAATGCACCTATTACGATAACTTATGCCGCTGTAGCTGCTACGAATGATGCCTCTGCTTGTGCAGGTAGTACGTTCAACTATACTATTACGGTGAATCCGAGACCTGCAATAGAAAACCAAACCTTTATAATTTGTAGTGAACAAGGCTTTACAGTGGCACCCGCTAATGGGGTTCCAAACGCTTCGACAATTGTACCCGTAGGAACAACTTACAGCTGGACGATCAGCAACAATTCCAATATTACAGGTGCAAGTGCTGGAACAGGTGCACAAATTAGCCAAATACTAACCAATAACACAGCAACGATTCAAACCCTAGTTTATACCGTAACACCAACAGTTGGCGGCTGTTCAGGCAACCCATTTACCATTACTGTTGACGTATATCCAAAACCAAATGTACAATTTGACACAGCCAACCAAGTCCTTTGTAACGCTTCAACATCAACACTTGTTCAATTAAGTTCGACCTTGCCAGGAGCAATTACGATCGACTGGACTGCCAATATTCCAACCGGGATTATTGGTGCAATTGCGTCTGGAACCAATACGATACCCGTTCAAACGTTAGTAAATACAACCAATATACCTTTAACGATTACCTACAATGCCGTAGCAACATTTACCAGTAATGGCAGTTCTTGTTCGGGTATTGTGGCCAACTATTCAATTACAGTACATCCGAGTTTTACCGCCAACGGGGTGGTTTCAAATTACAACGGTTATGCTATTAGTGTTTTTGGTGGAAATGATGGAACCATCGACTTAACAGTAGAGGGTGGCTCTGGTATTTATACTTTTAATTGGATTGGACCGGGTGGTTTTACGGCCACTACTGAAGATTTAACGGGATTGACAGCCGGAAGTTATACCGTAACCGTTACAGATGGTTATTGTACCCCAATTGTAGTAACTTTTGTGCTCACACAACCACCCGAACTTAGAGCACAACAAGACCCTGCTTTGACCAATAACTTAATTTGCTTTGGTGATTCAGATGGTGCCGTAGGAATTCAAATCACACAAGAGTCGGTGAGTCCCTATATCTATCAGTTGTACAACAGTTCCAATACGGTGGTGCAAAGCATACAAAATTCGACAAACTTAAATCCTCAATTCACAGGATTAAGAGCAGGAACTTATTCCGTTGTTGTGACCGATGCTAACGGCGGTAGAAAAATAGTTGCCGGTTTGGTAGTCACAGAACCTAGCGATATCGTAATTACACCTACCATTACTGAAATAACTTGTTATGGAGCTAATAACGCTTCGATACGTTTAAATGTAACTGGAGGAACAGGTCCATATCAGGCAAATTGGAGCACTTTATCTACAGGTTTTTTCCAAAACAATTTGGCAGCGGGAAATTATACCATAACTATTACTGATGCCAATGGTTGTACAAAACCCATTACAATTGCAATTGCGGAAGCACCTATTTTTACCATTAATCCGGTTGTCACCAACATCTCTTGTTTTGGAACCAATAACGGCAGCATCAACTTAAATTTAATTGGCGGCATCGCACCCGTAACCGTAACTTGGAACGACGGAAGCTCGGCTGGAACCGTTCGGAATAATTTAGGCCCAGGCACCTATACTGTAGCCATTTCAGATGGAACGCCGTGTTACATCAACCGAACATTCATTATTGTGGAACCGCAACCCTTAGCTTTGAGTGCAACGGTACAAAATGCTTTAGACTGTTTTAATGCCAGCAGTGGCGCCCTAAATTTAGTAGTTGCTGGTGGAACCCCACCTTTTACATATGCATGGTCTAACGGCGCAACAACAGAAGATCTTACTGCGATTACCAATGGTAGTTATGCGGTGGTGGTGACCGACAGTAACGGTTGTACCAAAACAGCTTCATACACGGTTACACGACCCATACCCCTTTTGGTTGTATTGAATCAAACCAGACAAATAAATTGTTCTTTGGGCATTGTGTCCAATTCATTTGAAGCCACTGTTTCTGGAGGCATGAGTCCCTTTCAAATCAGTTGGTCAACAGGAACCGTATCTGGAATCAACAATCAATTTATGACTACCAATCAAAATGGATTAATAACAGTTACGATAACGGATGCAAATGGCTGTACAACGTCAGAAAGTGTAACGATAACCAATCCGATAATTGGCAGCCCTGGCTTTGAACAAAATTCGTTTGCTTACACAACGTATGGGTTGTATTCGATTAATGATCCGATACAATTTACCAATACAGCAACCGGTGATTATATAAGTGTTGCCTGGAATTTTGGCGACGGTATTTTTTCAACAGCAGAAAATCCAATACACACGTATGCATTAGAAGGTGAATATGTCGTTACACAAACGGTTACCTATCCTTTAGGATGTATAAAAACGAACATCATCACACTCATCATTACTAAAGGGTACAAATTAATTATACCTAACGGCTTTACCCCCAACTCGGATGCCATAAATGACATTTTCAAACCCGAATTTGAAGGCCTAGAAGCTATTTCACTATACATCTATGATACGTGGGGAAATGTTATCTATTCCGAAAAAGAAGCTGCAATTGTGGGTTGGGATGGAAAAATAAATGGGGTTCCGGCCGAAAATGGGAACTACTACTATAAAGTAACCGGCACCACGTTTTATGGGGAAGTAATTGAAAAAAGTGGCCCTTTTACCTTGATCAAATAACATGACCAAAACATACAACTATATACTAATGGGACTCTTACTGCTTAGCACAAATTGCTGGGCACAAGATCCTATTTTTACACAATATTTTTTAATTCCGGAAACTCAAAACCCGAGTTTCACTGGATTTTTAGAATCTACGAGTGCTGGTGTTTTTCACCGGTCGCAATGGGTGAGTTTAAATTTAAAAGTGGATACCGATTATGCTTATTTTAGTACTTACTCTGAGGAAGCTCGAAGCGGAATTGGTGTGAATTTTTTAAACCACAGCGAATCGTTTACGGGGTACAATTATTTGCAGGCTAATGTCAACTATGCGTATAGTGTTCAACTCGATTATGATTGGTATTTTAGACCAGGAATTGAAGTGGGTTACGGCAGTAAGAGTTTTGGTTTCCAAAATTTAGTCTTGGGCGACCAAATTAACATTGGAAATGAAACCATCAACCCCATTAGTATCGATCCGCTTCAAGCGCAAAATAGACTGCATTTTCTAGACATCTCTGCGGGATTGTTGTTTCACAATACAAATTTTTGGATTGGCACCGCTGTAAAACACTTGAACCGCCCAAACATCTCTTTGGTCGAAGAAGGCAATGTTCCTTTAGACATGTTCTTTAGTGCAACTACGGGATATGAATTTGATATTGCATCGTATGTAGATCCTGTTTTCTTACCTTATGAAACCCGCATGATGCTGACGGCGAATTTTATGAAACAAGCACAATACAACAGACTGGATATTGGAACAGCGTTAATTTTTAACAATTTATCTTTAGGAACTACGTTTGCGCTAAACCCAATGCCACAAAGTGCCAACAGTCCTTTATTGACATCGGTTAACTTTTTTACGGGACTGCAGTATGAAAAATTGAAAGTGGGCGTATCTTATGATGCTATTACCACAAAAATTGGAAAATCAGGAGGTACTTTTGAATTGGGATTGGTGTACCAATTTGATTTGGAGGCACGGAAATGTTTTGGTTGTCCAATTAACGAATAACCTTATTGCTTAATGGAAGTTTCAAAAGGTATACGGTGGAGCAAACTTCTTCCTAGGGTAATTTCATCGGCATATTCCAATTCGTCGCCAACAGAAATACCACGCGCAATCGTTGACATCTTAAGGGTAAAATCCTTCAATTGCTTATAGATGTAAAAGTTTGTGGTGTCGCCTTCCATGGTCGAACTCAAGGCAAAAATAATTTCAGACACACGCCCGTCTTTCACCTTTTCTACTAATGAAGTAATTTTCAATTGCGAAGGTCCGATGCCTTCAATAGGCGATATTTTTCCTCCCAAAACATGGTAAACCCCCTTGAACATATTTGTATTTTCAATGGCCATTACATCGCGTACATCCTCTACCACACAAATAATAGAAGCATCGCGAGCCGAATTAGAACAAATGGAACAAATTTCTTCATCGGAAATCGTATGGCAGGTCTGACAAAACTGAATGTCTTTGCGCATGCTTGCTAAGGCTTCTGCCAAGGCTTCCGTTTGATCGAGCGGTTGTTTTAGCAAATGCAATACCAATCGCAAAGCCGTACGTTTACCAATTCCGGGCAATTGTGCCATTTCATTCACGGCGTTCTCTACTAATTTTGAAGGCAATTCCATTTCACAAAAGTAACAAATTTTCGGCGTTAGATTATTTGAAAATGTGAAGATTATTTGTGTAAATTGCTACCACTAAAAATAATCAGAAAAATGAGTCCATTTGCCATATTACTATTAATCGTTGTTTACTTTGGTTTGTTGTTTGTTATTTCCCACCTTGTGAGTAGAAAAGACAGTGGAAATGATGCTTTTTTTAAAGCCAATAAAAACTCAAAATGGTATTTAGTGGCCTTTGGAATGATTGGAACAGCCTTGTCGGGTGTTACTTTTATTTCGGTTCCGGGCGAAGTAGGCAATCCTGATTTGCAGTTCAAATACTTCCAATTTGTTTTGGGGAACGCCATAGGTTTTTTAATCATTGCCAAAGTGTTGTTGCCCTTGTATTATCGCATGAACCTTACCTCTATCTATGGTTATATTGAACAACGTTTGGGTACCGTGAGTTATAAAACGGCGGCCAGTATTTTTTTAATCAGTAGAACGATTGGTTCGTCTTTTAGATTGTACTTGGTTATCATTGTATTGCAACGCTATGTATTTGACTTTTACAACATTCCCTTTGCGGCAACGGTATTGATTTCATTAGCACTAATTTTTGCATACACCTATAAAGGCGGTTTAAAAACGATTATTATCACGGATACGTTGCAAACTTTTTTCTTAGTCACCTCGGTATTTTTAACCATACTTTTCATTTGCAACCACCTCGAATTGAGTTTCTTTGAAGCCTTTGAAACGGTAAAAGAGAGTCAGTATTCTAAGATTTTCTTTTTTGACGATTACCAAAGCGGTAATTATTTTTGGAAACAACTGTTGGGTGGGATTTTTGTAACCATTGCCATGGTAGGATTGGATCAAGATTTAATGCAAAAGAACTTGAGTTGTGCTACCATTGGTGAAGCACAGAAAAACATGTTTACGTTTACCGGAATCTTTGTATTGATCAATATTTTCTTTTTGAGTGTAGGAGCACTTTTATACATCTATGCTACAAAAAATGGCATTGAAGTACCCCTGGATTTGATTACTGGCAAACCCAGAACCGACTTATTATTTCCCGAAATTGCATTTCATCATCTAACATTGGTACCTGCTATTGTTTTCTTATTGGGATTAACCGCTGCTACCTTTGCCACTACCGATTCGGCACTAACCGCATTAACTACATCATTTTGTGTCGACTTTTTAGGCATGGATAAAGCGGCAAATCAAAACAAACCGAACATGGTTAGAAACCGCCATTTGGTTCATATTGGATTTTCCTTGCTGATGTTTTTAGTGATTTTACTATTCAATTCACTCACCGATCAATCCGTAGTATCCATGATATTTACGGTGGCCAGTTACACCTATGGACCGCTTCTGGGGTTGTATGCATTTGGTTTGTTTATGCAATCAAAAACGGTGCGCGACAAATGGGTTCCGGCGATTTGTGTCGTTTCACCGCTGATTACCTTTTGGATCAACAGCCACGCAACCGAATGGTTTTCGGGCTATATATTTTCTGTAGAAATCATCATCGTTAACGGACTGATTACCTTTTTAGGCTTACTGCTCATTAGTAAATCCACACAAGAAAACACCCGTTATTAATATTGATGCGTCGCTAACAAGACTAAGGTACAAGCCACCTCAAATTGGATATCATGCGCTGCCAGTAATTTATAAAACGCTGGATTTTCGGTACCCGGATTAAAAATAACCCGTCTTGGTTTTAAAGATAAAACGTAGTCATAATAGGCCTCTTGAGCTGTGGGATTTAGATACAATGTAACCGTATCAATAGCTTGAAAATCCAATTTCTCGGTTTCAATTGGAATATCGAAGGCCATTCCTTTTTTGGCTCCAATAGCTACCACTTGATGGCTTTTATCGACCAAACTATGTATGGCTTTATAGGAATAGCGCTCTTTGTTTGTTGAAGCCCCAATTACTAATGTTTTCATGATCTTATTTTTTATAAAGTTATAAAAAAATGAGCAGAATAGTAGAAAATTAATGCACTCTAAAATAGTTTTGTATCTTTACAAAAAAACAAATATGGAAGTATTCGTCTATTTATTTGCAGCACTTTTTTCGGTGTTAAATCCCATTGGAACCGTTCCAATATTTGTGGGCTTAACGCAAGACTATTCCAAAAAAGAACGCGCTAAAGTTTCACTTTGGACAGCTTTTAATGTTTTCATTATCTTATTGGTTTCGTTCTTTGTGGGCCAATATGTATTATCCTTTTTTGGGATTACCATTACGGCCTTACGGATTGCAGGGGGTATTATTATTGCAAGCTCTGGTTTTTCATTGTTGAACGGGAAATTTTCTAAGAATAAAGGAATTGACAAGAAAGCGGAAGAAGAAGCGCAAAACAGAAACGACATTGCATTAACACCTTTGGCTATGCCAATGCTCGCTGGACCGGGTTCCATTTCATTATTGATTGCGTATTATCAAGATCACCACAGTACAAGTGAAATTATCATTTCATCCATTGCCATATTGGTAGTAGCTTTTACCATTTACCTGGTACTGAGAAGTGCTCATTATTTGGCTAAGATTTTAGGGGCATCCGGAATTGTAGCAATATCGAGAATCATTGGATTTTTAACCATTGCTATTGGGATCCAATATATTATTAGCGCGGTATTGAGTATCGTGCGCGGCGTGTAATTATGAAATATTAAAAAAAACAAATTCCAAATTCCAAATGTTAAATAAAACCACATTTGGAATTTGGAATTTTAGCTATTGGAATTTACTCTTTTGGTAAAAATACTTCCGCCATCATGCAGCGGGCACTACCGCCTCCACAGGCTTCAATAGTATCTAAACTGGCACTTAAAATAGTAACGTGTTCTTCTAATTGCGCGATCTGTTTTTTAGTCAGACTTTGATGTGCTGAGGCACTCATGACTAAAAAGCGTCGGTCATCGGTTCCTTTTACTTCTAACATGTTTCCGGCAAAATTATTCACTTGGTCTTCACTGATTAGAATTACTTCTTTTTCATCGCCTTTTAAACTATCTAAAACCATTTTTCGTTCTTTCTTATCATCGATACAATCGGCACAAATTACAGCAAAGGTTTCGCCAACAGTTAGGATCACATTGGTATGATAGATGTGCTTTCTTTCGCCATTAACCGTTTGAAACGCTTCAAAGATCACTGGGGTAAATTCAAAATCTTCACAAAACTCAATAAACAACTCTTCATCGGCTCTGGGTGACAAGGCACAATAGGCTTTACCGTTAGCTCTGTCCAAGACAATACTGCCGGTTCCTTCCAAGAAAATATCGTCTTCTTCAGCCGAAGTGTAGTCCATTATTTCGTTGATCACAAAACCCGCTTCTTCCAGTCGATCCAACACATCTTCTCTTCGCTCTAAACGGCGATTTTCTGCAAACATGGGATACAAAACAACATCACCGTTTTCATGAAAAGAAATCCAATTGTTGGGAAAAATACTGTCGGGAGTGTCTGGACTAAGCGTGTCTTCTACAACAATAACGTTGAGTCCAATCATTTTTAATTTTTGGACAAAAGTATCAAACTCTTCTTGGGCTTTAGCATTTACAGATGCTGGCGTTAAATTATCGAGTACTTTTTGGTAATAATTATTCACAGCGGTTTGCTCGTTCATACGAAAAGCTACCGGACGAATCATGACTATGGAGTTGGTCGTTTGGTTCATGTTTTTTTTGTTTGAAGTTTCAAGTTTCAGGTTTCAGGTATTACAACTTGAAACCTGAAACAAATTTTTTAATCTCTAATAAGCGGTAAAGTGGAACATCTCAACAAGCCTTCTTGCTTGGCTATTTCGGCATACGGAATTTCTTCAACTGTAAATCCTTTTTTTCGCAACCAATTATTCAATCGGGTAAAGTTTTTCTCGGAAACCACAACATCGGGTGCTATTGAAAATACGTTGGAATTCATGTGGTACATTTCTTCCCTTTCGATGTGAAATAAATTTTCTTTTCCAAATAATTTCACTAAAAACATATAATCGGCTTCTTCTCTAAAACCACTTTTATATATGATTCCCATAGTATTACCAACGGGCTGAAAACAGCAGTCTAAATGCAATGCATTGTCTCGCGGTTCTATTCTAGACTTAACCAAATCAAACGCTTTTACAATTTTATGGGGAAATAATTCTTTAATATAGTTGACCCCTTGCCAATTCGTTCGTGCTGTAATATAGTCTTTATAATCGGACCCTTTATATGTACCCACAAAAATATATTCGTTCCATAACATGACATCACCCCCTTCAATATGCACTTCTTCTGGAGGTCGCACTACCTTAGCGGGATCCATTTGATCGATTATATATTGAATGGCATCCAGTTCGCGCTCTCTATCAGGCAAAATATTGGCTTTGATAAAAATATCATCAATGACAAACCCAATATCCCGAGTAAAAATCTGATTGTAATTTTCAATGATATCCGGACGATACACCGTAACGCCATATTTTTCAAATACGTCATTAAAAGCCTGCATTTCTTGAACCATATCTGCTTCGACGGGATAGGTCCCCGCTTTGATATGCTCTAACGATTTTGGATCATAAGCTTCTTCAATGGTGGGTGTTGGCCCATTACTTTGGGCGGTTCCTAAAACTACAGCCCGCAATTGGGACGTTTCATTTTTTACAAGTAATGGCAACATAATGCTTATTTTTTGAAAAACGAATTGGTTTCGTTACTAAGCAAATATAGGAAAATGAAATGATAAAGCACAACCAAATTAAGGATGTACCATAAAAAAACCCATCTTTCGATGGGTTGCAATTTATCTGTTTTTAACGTCTTTAAAATCACGTAAAGGATAACCTGTATACACTTGTCTAGGACGACCAATTGGCTCTTTTTTGATGCGCATTTCTTTCCATTGTGCAATCCAACCTGGCAAACGACCAATTGCAAACAATACTGTGAACATTTCCACCGGAATTCCCATAGCACGATAAATAATTCCAGAATAGAAATCTACGTTTGGATATAAATTTCTTGCTTTGAAGTATTCATCTTCTAAGGCTACTTTTTCCAATTGTTTTGCAATATCTAACAATGGATCATCTACTCCTAAAGCCGTCAAAACATCATCTGCCGCTTTTTTAATAATCGTAGCTCTTGGGTCGAAATTTTTATAAACACGGTGTCCAAATCCCATCAAACGGAACGGATCATCCTTGTCTTTTGCTTTTAATACAAATTTAGCGACATCGCCTCCATTGTCATGAATTTCTTGTAACATTTCCAATACCGCCTGATTAGCGCCTCCATGCAAGGGTCCCCATAAAGCAGAAACTCCTGCTGAAATAGAAGCAAACAATCCTGCGTGAGAAGAACCAACTATACGTACGGTAGAAGTAGAACAATTTTGTTCGTGATCGGCGTGTAAAATGAATAATTTATCTAATGCAGCTACTACTTTAGGATCTGCTTTGTATGGTCCTGTAGGCAATTCAAACATCAAACGCATAAAGTTTTCTACATACCCTTTGGTGTTATCATAATAATTTAACGGATACCCCATTGACTTTCTGTAGGTCCAGGTAGCAATTACTAAAAATTTACCCATTGTTTTACAAACGGCCTCATACATTTCTTTTTCATTGTGTGGATTGACCGACTTCGGATTGAACGCGGTTAATGCACTTGTCAATGAAGCCAACACACCCATTGGATGGGCAGTCTTTGGAAAACCATCAATGATGTTTTTCATTTCCTCGTTGACTAACGTGTACTTGCGAATGTCATTTTCAAATTTTTCTAATTGTGCAGTAGTTGGCAATTCTCCGAAAATTAACAAATACGACACTTCAAGGAAATTAGCTTTATCCGCTAGATCTTCAATCGCATACCCTCTATAACGAAGAATACCTTCTTCTCCATCTAAAAAAGTAATTTCACTGGTACAAGATCCTGAGTTTTTATATCCTGGATCGATAGTAATAGCGCCCGAAGCACTACGTAATTTGTCGATATCAATGGCTACTTCATTTTCAGTTCCTACGATAACAGGGAACTCGTATTTCTTGCCATCAAGTTCTAATATTGCAATTTTTGACATATAATTATTGGATGTATTTTGGATTTTTTATAAGTAATATGCGAATTTAATAATTAATCCGCAAACGATAAAGAAAATAACATTTTTTTATGGTTAATTAGTATATATAAAAACCCTCTCAAAAAATTACTTTATGAGAGGGTTTTCTATTTTAATGCTGTACTACGTTTCGAAGTGACGCAACAAACGAGTTCAGCTAGAGAATAACAGTACTATTTTTTTACTTTAAAGGCATTGACACCTGGAAAATAAGCAACATCAGCCAATTCTTCTTCGATACGCAATAATTGATTGTATTTAGCCATACGATCAGAACGAGAAGCCGAACCTGTTTTAATTTGTCCGCAATTTAAAGCTACTGCTAAATCAGCAATGGTATTGTCTTCTGTTTCTCCCGATCGGTGTGACATTACAGAGGTATACCCCGCATTGTGTGCCATGTTTACCGCAGCAATTGTTTCCGTCAAAGTACCGATTTGGTTTACTTTAATTAAAATTGAGTTAGCGATTGATTGACTTATACCGCGAGATAAACGTTCTACATTGGTAACAAATAAATCATCTCCTACCAATTGTACTTTATCCCCGATTTTTTCAGTCAATAATTTCCAACCTTCCCAGTCGTCTTCATACATTCCGTCTTCGATGGATATAATTGGATAATTAGCTGCTAATTCTGCTAAATATTCAGCTTGTTCTTTAGAGGTTCTCACTTTTCCGGTAGCACCTTCAAATTTTGTATAATCGTAGTTACCATTCACATAAAATTCTGAAGCAGCGCAGTCTAAAGCGATCATTACATCATCGCCAAAAGTATAGCCTGCATTGGTTACCGCTAATTTAATAGAATCCAAAGCATCTTCTGTTCCACCCGCTAAATTGGGAGCAAAACCACCTTCATCACCAACGGCAGTTGATAAATTTCTATCGTGCAATACTTTTTTAAGGTTGTGAAAAATTTCGGTACCCATTTGCATGGCGTGTGTGAAATTTTTTGCTTTAACCGGCATAATCATGAATTCTTGAAAAGCGATCGGCGCATCAGAATGCGAACCACCATTAATGATATTCATCATGGGAACGGGTAATGTATTTGCAGAAACACCTCCCACATAGCGATACAACGGCATTCCTAATTCATTAGCGGCTGCTTTTGCAACTGCAAGCGACACCCCTAAAATAGCATTGGCACCCAAATTTGATTTATTGGCAGTACCGTCTAAATCGATCATGATGCGATCAATAAGATTTTGTTCAAAAACCGACATACCTACTACCGCTTCTGCGATTTTAGTATTTACATTTTCAACCGCTTTCAAAACACCTTTACCCATGTATGATTTACCACCATCACGAAGTTCAACCGCTTCATGTTCACCTGTAGAAGCGCCACTTGGAACAGCAGCACGGCCTAATATGCCATTTTCTGTAATTACATCTACTTCAACTGTTGGATTACCACGAGAATCTAAAATTTGTCTTGCGTGTACTTTTATGATAATACTCATTTTATATTTTTTTAGTTAGTATTTTAAGAATAATAACAAATTTAAAACTTAAAATTGAACAATATTCTGAAATCCAAAAAACTTATAAACGATAACGTTTTAGTTGGTTGCAGATTTTATATTTTCGATAAATTGATCAAATAAATAGCTAGAATCATGAGGTCCTGGACTCGCTTCTGGGTGGTATTGCACCGAAAAACAATTTTTAGATTTCATGCGCATCCCTGCCACAGTGCCATCATTTAAATGTTCGTGCGTCAATTCAAAATCGGGATGATTGTCTAGGGCTTCACGCACAATAGCAAATCCATGATTTTGAGAAGTGATTTCACCTTTTCCGGTAATCACATTTTTAACGGGATGATTGATCCCTCGGTGTCCGTTGAACATTTTATAGGTAGAAATTCCGTTGGCCAAACCAATGATTTGGTGTCCTAAGCAAATGCCGAACAGCGGTTTATTCTCGTTTAATATTTGTTTGGCTACTTCTTGAGCGGAAACTAAAGGTTCTGGGTCACCAGGCCCGTTAGATAAGAAATAACCATCTGGATTAAATGCTTTCATTGCTTCAAAAGAAGCATTGTAAGGAAAAACTTTAATGTAACAATCTCTTTTAGCGAGGTTGCGCAATATATTGGTTTTGATTCCTAAATCCAGAGCAGATATTTTATACTTAGCGGTTTCTTCACCAAAGAAATAGGGCTCGGTAGTTGAAACCTTAGAAGCCAATTCCAAGCCGTTCATTTCGGGAACTTGGGCCAATTTTTCTTTCAAGACTTCAATAGGCGTTCCATCGGTACAAATAACCGCATTCATAGCGCCGTTATCACGAATGTAGCTCACCAAAGCTCGGGTATCTACATCTGAAATAACGATAAGATTTTGCTTGCTCAAATAGTCAAACAAACTTTCAGCAGCATCCACACGTGAATAATTAAAACTAAAGTTTTTACAAACCAAACCTGAGATTTTCACCGAATCCGACTCGACTTCTTTTTCGTTGACGCCATAGTTTCCAATATGAGCATTGGTAGTCACCATGATTTGTCCAAAATAAGAAGGGTCGGTAAAAATTTCTTGATATCCTGTAGTGCCTGTATTGAAAGCAACTTCTCCATAAGTTACCCCTTCAATACCAATAGATTTTCCGTGAAAAACAGTTCCGTCTTTTAACAATAAAACGGCTTTTGCGCGATTGTTGTATTTCATTGTGTAGTGTAGTTGTGTTTGCAAATTTAGTTATAAAAGTTGTTTTTTTCAACTGTTTGATTCGTAAAACCAAAAAAAAAGGATAAACTTAAAAAAGTCTATCCTTATTATTTTTACATGAATGGTTTCATGATTATTCTGTAGCTTCAGCTGTTGAAGAAGAAGCTTCTGTTTGATCAGCAACAGTAGTGTCAGCTGCTGGAGCTTCAGGAGTACCTTCTGCCTTTTTAGCTTTACCACGACGTGTTGTTTTCTTCACTTCTTTTTTACCACCGTTATAAATCGTATTGAAATCAACCAATTCGATCATCGCCATGTCAGCGTTATCTCCTAAACGATTACCTAACTTGATGATACGAGTGTATCCACCTGGACGGTCACCTACTTTAGCAGCAACTTCTCTGAACAATTCAGTAACCGCATATTTATCTCTTAAGTAAGAGAAAACAGTACGACGATTGTGAGTAGTATCTTCTTTTGATTTTGTAACTAATGGTTCAACAAATTGTTTTAAAGCTTTTGCTTTAGCAACAGTTGTATTGATACGTTTATGTTCGATTAAAGAACAAGCCATATTTGCTAACATCGCTTTTCTGTGTCCTTTTTGTCTACTTAAATGATTGAATTTTTTTCCGTGTCTCATGACGTATATTATTTATCTTCATCTTGCATCAATCCGTTAGGAGCGCAAAATATGAAGCAATTACTCTTTATCTAATTTATATTTAGTTAGATCCATTCCAAACGTTAGGTTTTTATTTGCCACTAACTCATCTAATTCAGTTAATGATTTTTTACCAAAATTACGGAACTTCATTAAGTCGTTTTTGTTGAAAGAAACCAAATCACCTAAGGTATCAACTTCAGCTGCTTTTAAGCAATTTAATGCTCTAACAGACAAGTCCATATCTACTAATTTAGTTTTCAATAATTGTCTCATATGAAGTGATTCTTCATCGTAAGACTCAGTTTGAGCAATTTCATCTGCCTCAAGTGTGATTCTTTCATCAGAAAACAACATAAAGTGGTGAATCAACGTTTTTGCTGCCTCAGTTAATGCATCTTTAGGATGAATAGATCCATCGGTAATGATTTCAAAAACTAATTTTTCATAATCCGTTTTTTGTTCCACACGGAAATTCTCAATAGA
>JACCDH010947357.1_pt1 | contig 77067 bp, 60 predicted proteins | sample 7442481 | NCBI WGS metagenome assembly JACCDH01 (sample SAMN15323433, study PRJNA562643) | freshwater metagenome | isolation source: river surface water | place: USA:Blue River Watershed | collected 2017-08-15 | reverse complement strand
TTGGAAGCTTTCTTAGATCCTTTTTTACCACCTTTTTGAGGAGCAGGAGATTTATCATCACCGCCTTTCATAGATTTGGATCCTTTTTTGGAGGATTTCTTAGAGGATTTTTTGGAAGATTTTTTAGAGGATTTTTTGGAAGCTTTCTTAGAACCTTTTTTACCACCTTTTTGAGGAGCAGGAGATTTATCATCACCGCCTTTCATTGATTTGGATCCTTTTTTAGAGGATTTTTTGGATGCTTTTTTAGAAGCTTTCTTAGATCCTTTTTTACCACCTTGTTGTTTAGGAGCAGGAGTAGCAGGTTTATCATCACCGCCTTTCATGGATTTGGATCCTTTTTTAGAGGATTTCTTAGAGGATTTTTTGGAAGCTTTCTTAGATCCTTTTTTACCACCTTTTTGAGGAGCAGGAGATTTATCATCACCGCCTTTCATAGATTTGGATCCTTTTTTGGAGGATTTTTTGGATGCTTTTTTGGATCCCTTTTTACCACCTGTTTGTCCAGCAGGAACAGCAGGAGTAGCAGGAGTAGCAGGTTTAACTTCACCATCGCCATTACCACCTCTCATTTTCTTAGATCCTTTTTTAGATGCTTTTTTAGAAGATTTTTTACCACCTTTTTGAGATGCTTTTTTAGATCCTTTTTTAGATGATTTTTTAGATGATTTTTTAGATGCTTTCTTAGAGGATTTTTTAGATGCTTTCTTAGAGTATTTTTTACCGCCTTTTTGAGATGCTTTTTTAGATGCTTTTTTAGATCCTTTTTTAGATGATTTCTTAGATGCTTTTTTAGAGGATTTTTTGGAAGCTTTTTTAGATCCTTTCTTTTTAGCACCACCAGCAGAGACAGGTAAAATTTTTAAAGTGTCACCTTCAACAGTAATATTAATTTTAGATTTATCAGCAACAGCACTAATAGCTTTATGGTGAACACATGATAAACCATTAATTAATCCTACTAAAGCATCTTTATCAGATGATTGAACTGGTGTAACTTCAAAAAGTTTATCACTACTTTCAGCAAGAGTACCTGATGCGTCTACTATTTTCTTAATAACAACGTTAGACATAATTTATATATTATATACTATAAATTAATTTTTTTTTATAACTAAATATTTTTCATTTAAAACTTGGTTTCCCGAACTATTTGAAAATGAATATTCAGGAACTTTACCTGGTTTACCAGTAGGACCATATCTAAATTTCATCTGTTTTCCTTGTTTTCTTTTTTCAAGACCTTCTAATAATGAATTTCTAATTGGATCAGTTGGTATACCATAACATTTAAATGTAAAATCTCTAAATGGAGAATCGTCCATAACAGTTAAATTGTTCAAATCTAAATATTTATTTCTAATATTTAAAAATTTAGCTATTAGTCCAGAATATAATTCGGTATTTGGTTTATCACGATTAATATAAAAATAAAAATAATCAAATAAAAAGTACATTAAAGTTAAATTAAAAGTTCCAAAATGAGTTTGCTTTTTATCCGAATAATTATAAACAATACATCTTTCGTTGTTACCAAATAATCTTAAAACTAATTGATTATCAACAAAGTATTCTACTTTTTTATCTAAAAATGAGAAAAATGGTGAATATTCTTTTGTTGTAATTTTTCCAGGAAATTTTTTATTAAAAAATCTATAAATTCGATTAGCATCTTTTTCAAAATTAGATGTTATTAACTCATAATAAGGAAAATTAAAAATATTTTTGTCTGATTCTTTCTTACCATAATAATTAAATGCTGCAAAACCAACCACAATCATTTTTGTTTTTTGAACTATTTTCTTTCTTATTAATTTTAAAGCCGTTTGATTTATTTGACCAAATTTAATTTCCATTTTTGCATGTTCTTGATTAATTGGATAATATTTAATAAGTTTTTGAAATCTATTAATTGACTTGTCTAATCTCCAATAAGATGTCATAGGATCTGTTAAAATTCTATATGCATCAACCATCATAAAATGAGGATGTGCGCATTTAACACCATCAATATCAATTATAGGCATACTATTATAAATATTAGCAGGCATATAAGAAATATCACAATAATTTAAAAAGTTAACAAATATTTTATAAGTTTCTGGATGAATACCTTCTTTACCTTCCACGTGTTTGTATCCTAAACTATGTAATTCCTCAGTTAATTCAATAATATCAGCTAAAGGTGATGGTGAATAAAATTCCATGTCTGCTAAATCAGGCCAATTATAAAAAGCATCATCTATAACTTTATAAAATGAATCTTCTGGATTTTTCTTCATAATTAACAAATTTTGAGCAAAACCACCATATGCAACACGACCTTTTTTCTTAATAAAATTTTTAATTGATTTATATACTTCACTAATTTCATGTAAAGTTGGTTCATATAATGATTTATATTCTTTAGCAGCATCATCTTTGATTTTATCTAAACTTTTACCTATTTTTTCAATGTCTTCAACACGATACATTTCTAAATTAATATATTCTAATTTAGAAAATAATCATAAAATCACATATTTATTTATTTATATTGTCTTCACTATCTTCAGTTGATGAATCAGATTCAATATCTAATTCTTCGCTAAAAGGTGTATCAGTTTTACAACTACATTTGCTACATTGTGAACTTGGTGTATCAGATTCTAAAAATAATTCTTCATAATTATTTGATTCAAAATAATCCCCATAATTATTATCACCAATTTTATATTCTTTTGTAAAAGTTTCCCATGATAAATTATTAGATTCTTTTAGTTTATCCATTATTTCATACTTTTTTTCAAATAATTCAGGTATTTTAAAAGATGGATCTTTTGATTTACTTTCACTAAATAAATTAAATAATTTAACATCATTATCATAAACTCTTTTAGATTCCTCCATTTTTTCTTTTTGAACTTTTAACATGTTTATTTTATGTTGTAAATCTATTTTTTGTTTTGCCATTTCTAAAAATACTTCATCATTATCATTAATTTGTTTTTTAACTGGATTGGGTTTAACTTTTTTTGAACTATCATCTGAATCTAAAATTGGATCATTATGATAATCAAAGCATACTGGTTTAGTAGAACTTTTATTTAAATAATTTGATGGTGAGCTTTGCACTGATTGATCAATTAAATATTTTTTTGTTTCAACCCTAAAACAAGTATTTGGTCTGTAAACTAAAACATTTGCTTCTTTAAAAAAATTATTTTGAAATGATCCATATATATAGTATTCGGCTTCGGTTAAATTATTATATACACCTATAACTTTATTATTAATTTCAATTAAATAAAGTAAGTTTTCCATTATTTAATTAAACTAAACAACCTTTAAATAAAATTTATAAAAACATATTTTTCCATGCTTCTGATTTTTCTTTTTTGTCTCCTTTATCTTGACGGTGTGCTTTAAACGACTGAAAGCCTCTTTGTAAATCAGTATTAGTTAAATTCTTTTTTTCTATTTCTTTAGAAGTAAAAACTCTTCTTGAATGTGCTCTTTTACATCTACTAAACAAAACTTCAATGTCACCACCATAATATTTAAAACTATCCATGTTGTCTTTAAAAAAATCAACTTTAATTGTTGAATCTACTGTCCATCCCAAGTCGGTAACTTTTTTCTTGAAAATTAAAAATAATTCTTCAGGTTTATATGCTTCAATGGTAAATCTTACTGGAAATCTTCTTTCTAATCCAGAGTTATATGCAAAAAAACAACTATCAATTTCATCTTTGTAGCCCGCAATAATACAAATAAAATCTGTTTTCTTTTCAGTTAAGTTTTCATTAATAGTATCAATACATTCTTTTGAAAAACTATCTCTTTTTTCAGCATTTCCCAAAGAATAAACTTCGTCAATAAATAAAATACCTCCAATAGCACTATCAATAATTTTTTGAGTTGCTTTTGCTGTTTGACCTAAATAACCTGCTATTAAATCACTGCGTCTTGCTTTAACAAATTTATCATTCTTTAAAATACCCATTGCTAAATAAACTTTTCCAATTATTTTTGCAACTTCAGTCTTACCAACACCTGGAGGTCCTTGGATAACGGTATGCATCATGTCTTGATGTGAATTATCTAACTTTTGAATTCTAAATAATATATGATCAACCATATCTTGTTTGACTGTTTCCATACCAATCATTTTATTTAATTCACTTAATGGTTCAACAAGTTTATTTAAAATTTTTAAATCAATATTATAACGTTTTGTTGGATCATACATTCGACCTAGCTCAATTAAATCATCTAAATTATTTATTTCTTTTATAATTTCAACTAATTCTTTATCTTCTTCATTTATTTCAGGATCTTTATCATTATCTTCATCATCCCCATAATTATTTAAGTCATTATAATTATTATAATTTAAAATACTACCATAAATGTCATCATCATCGTCGTGTATAAAAACGTGATTATTTTTTCTTTTATTTGATTGATTCGAATCATTATTATCTCTCGTTCTTTTACCGTTTTTATTCATATTATTCTTATTATCATCCTTATCATTTGGTCCGGTATTATTACTCATTAATACTAAATATAATTTAATTTTAAGTTAAAACTAACTTTGACTTAAAACTATTTTATTATAATATAAATATTAATGAAAATTATTGCCTGGAATGTTAATGGTCTAAGATCATTATTAAAAACTGATTATTTAGATAACATGTTAAATGATGAGAATCCAGATGTATTTTGTATGGGTGAAACTAAATTATCATGCCCATACGATGATATTGAAAAACAAATAGTACTAAAGTTTCCACAATTTAAATTTAGATATTGGAGTCCTTGTAAAATTAGAGGTGGATATAGTGGAACCGCAATATTTTGCAAAAAAGAACCATTAAGTGTAAGCTATGGATTAAAATATAAAGATAAGGAATTAGATGACGAAGGCAGAATTATTGTTGTTGAATTTAAAAAATATTATATATTGCATGTGTATACACCAAATTCTGGTCAAGTATTAAATAGATTAGAATGGAGAACTAAAACATGGGACAGAGCATTTGAAAATTATATTAATAATTTGCAAAAAGTCAAACCAATTATAGTTTGTGGTGATTTAAATGTTGCACATCAAGCGATTGATTTAAAAAATCCAAAAACTAACTTAAAAACTGCTGGATATACTGTTGAGGAAAGAGAATCTTTCCAAAAAATATTAACAAATTGTAATTTAACAGATTCATACAGAAAACTAAGCCCAGAAAAAATAGAATATAGTTTTTGGTCTTACATGAGAAATTCAAGAGAAAAAAACATTGGATGGCGTATTGATTACTTTTTAGTTAGTAATAATTTAGAAAATAAAGTTAAAGAAAGTTCTATTTTAACTCATGTACTTGGGAGTGATCATGCTCCAATAAAATTAAAAATATAGAATTAAATTATTATAAAATTTCTAGTTTATAATATATATGGACTCACATATTTTTATTGCTTTAGTCGGTGCTTTATTAAACATGGCTTTGTCAGTAACTGTCCCTTGCTTAGTCAAAAAAACTAATCAACCTTTCTTAAATGATGTTAAAAAAGTTTTTGAAACTAACCGTCAAGTTATATTAACAAGTAGTTTGATCGTGGCATTAACAATTTACTTGGCACTTAAAATTGCCCCTGAATTCCAACCTACATTTAATGATTTAACTGGATTTGAAGTAGATTCATCTCCTATTGCATTATCTCATAACCCTGTTATTATGGAAACTCAATTTCCTCCTCAATTAAAAAATTTAATTAAATTAATGGGACAAAAATAAATTAATTTTCAATTAATCGAGAAAATCCAAATAAAAAGCATAACATAAATACAAAATTATTTAATCTATCAGATTCATTTCTTGTTAGTTTTAGATTAAATAAATTATTAATTAAAGGTCTAAAAAATTCCGGTGCATTTTCTTCACTTGCTGGTAATTGATTCCAATTACCTGTTCTTAGACCATGTTCAACTTTTGTTAAAATACATTGACCATCAAAATCATTCCAATCCAAAAATATAAAAATTATTAAATACAAGTAATATTTTAAGTAATTAATTGGAGTAATTTGATGACCTACTAAAATATATGCAATTAAAATAACATGTAAATATTTTATTAAATTTGCTAAAAAATGATTAATCATCTAAATTAATATAATTTAGATAATTTATCTTGTTTAAAACATTAATCTTATTTTAATCTAATATCATCTTCCAAGTATTATCTTTTAATACAAATCCAATTGCTTCTATTTCTTTAGTTAAATCTTTAAAATATTTATCATTGGCAAATGTTAATTCATAAATTGGATTATCATTTTTATCCTTTTGTTTTTTTGTTAAAATATCAACAGATCTTCCGACTAATTTGTTAACTTGTTTCATTTTATATTTAATTCTATCTTCCAAGTTATATGGGAATTGATAAATAGGGTGATCAATTGGAATCATCATATATGTAATTTTGTTTCCATCTTTTGTTGTAGAATATTTTTCCAAATATAATAATTTGTCTCTTATTTCTGAACAAATTTGTTCTCTTGTTAATTTATCAATTCTGGCAATTTCTGCTTTAGTAATATTTGGTATCATACGAACCAATTTCATTAAATATTCTTTATCTTTTGATGTTGAACATACAGCACCTTTAAATGTTGGAATACCAGTACCACGTTTTTTGTCTAATACTTTGGCTCTTGGTGGTCTAATTTTAAATAAATCAGGTTCATCAGAAGCTAGTTTGTTCAAGTTTTTATCAACTATACCAACAATAAAGTTTTCTTCACGTTCCTCATAATAATCCAAAGTGTCGTCAAAATTATAACCTTCTTCGATTTGCGTTTCTTCTTTTTGGACTTTTACACTTTTATAAATAGAATGAAACTTTTGTTTTACAAAGTTATTTAATGATACTTGATTATTTTGTTCAACATCTAAATGCTGTCTGTAATACATGGGTACATCTTCATTTTCATTAAATGGTTGAAAAATATAATATTTACCTCTTTGAATTAAGTAACCAGCACGATTATATTTGTCATAAACTGTATCTTTATAGTTATTAAAGTCATTTTCAGATCTAGGCATCATATCTTCTAAAGCTTGATCTAAGAAATAATCTTCAAATAACTCAGCTTGATGTTGTAAAAATGATTTTTTAATTTCATCTAAAATTTCATTGTACATATACACATGTTTGAATCTATATAAATCTTTAATTCTGTTTTTAATTAATGAAATTTCATATTTGGCTAATTCGTCATTATATGTATTATAGTTAATTTCATCTTTTGATAATTTTCTATAAGTACCAGATTTAGAATCCCAATACTTTTCATTTAATTTAGTTGCATCACATTTTAAATCACACTTTTTAAAATCACATAAAGAAGGACAAATTTGCTTACCAGCTTTAACATTTTCTAAAGTAGGTGGTACACAATTTTTGTATTCGGCCAAATCTTCTGGGAACATATTAGCATGTAATAATAAAGGACAATCCAATGATGTTTCTTTTAATGCTCTTTCTATTTCTTTGACTGTTAAATATTTTAATTCGGCTTTTTGATATAAAATTTCATCGGTTGATAAATCATTGGGTTTTTTATCATTTAATGAAACCACATATCTATATACACTAACTTCGGGATATTTATAATTATCACTAATAACATCTTGATGTACACACATACGAATAGCACGACCAATAACTTGTTCAACTTTAGGAATATTAAAAAATACATCAATAATGTGTACTTCTTTACAGTTTTTAAGAGTAACACCTTCATTCATAACTCTTGAACCTAAAATAAATTTAACATGTTTACCATCAACATTATCAGGACTATTAAATACTTCTTGAATAATTCTTTGTTTAATTTCAGGAACATCTTCACCTGATTCATCGGCACCACCAGTAACTAAAAGGAATGTGGCTGGTTTAAATTCACTCATAATCATTTTTCTTTTCTTAAATTCCAAATAAGTTAAACCAGTTTTATAATCAATTGTTTCATCTTTAATATCATAATTAGCAGATTCTTCTTGATATTCTAAATAACCATTTTGAATAAGTGTTTCTGCAAATAATTCCATACCACCTGCTTTAACCAAGTTAGAATAAATGAATGCGGTTGATGCTCCTCTTTCTCCTTGTACAAGTTTTGAAAGCTTTTCTATAATTGTATAAAATTTTGTGGAAAATTTTTTTAAATAAGGCATTTTTAAAATTAAACCAGTAATATTTTTCTTATCATTTTCAAATATAAAGTTTTCTTCTTCACCTTTAGTTAATTTACCATTGAATAATTTTTTATTAATTAATGATCTTAATTTGGCACCATCAGTATTTAATTGAGAAATAACAGTATTCATACCTTCTGTTGAATAATAACCAACCAAATTAGTTTTATCTTTACTTAAACCCGGAAAAACGAAGTTAGATGCTGCAGATGAAGCTCTATCTAATGTATCATCAAAGTTTTTAGTAGTTTCTAAATAAGTGTCATATTGAAATTGTTCCATAAAACATTTTATTACAGGAGTAAATAACATACCAGAAGGTATTACACCTTTTTCAATTCTTTTTGCAAAAGTATATGGAATTGACCCTCTGTAAAAACTAACATAACCTCTTGCTTTTTCTTTTAAATAATCTAAACCACCTGGTTTAATTTTCATAGAGTAATTTTTTTCACTGGTAAAAATTTTATCTCTTTGAACCTGATCATCTAATGGTCTAATAAAATTTAACAAATCAACAATTTCATCTGCTAAGTTAATCATTGGAGTAGCTGTAAGTAAAATAACACGCAAGTTTTCTGAATTTTTAATAATTTTTTTAAGTGCTTCACCGTATTCGTTACCTGAAATGTTATGTGCTTCATCAACAATAAGAATTGAGTTGTTCATATTTGTGATACGATCTACAACCAATTCTCTTTCATATTCACCTTCCGCAGTTTTACGATAAGATGATTTAATTTTACTATCCCCAACAATTTTTTTCTCCACAATTTTTTCTCCAAGAACTTTTTTATAAAAAGTTTTGTAAGATAATATTTTATAATATTGGAGAGCGCCATAAATAGCTGCCTTTTTCTCTCTTTCAATTTCTTGCTTTGTCATTTGATTTAATGCTTCTTTATTTTTTAAATAAGTTTCACCAGTTGAATTTAATAGTTCTTTTTTAAAGTTTTCTCTAGTGTTTGGACCAGGAACTAGCACATAAATTTTAGTATTATATTTTTTAACTTGATCTTTGAATTGTTCAGCTACTCTAATAGCACTCATAGTTTTACCTGAACCAACACCATGCATTAAAATAACACCTTTATAAGGGGTATTTGGACTGATAAAGTTTGGTAAAATAGCTTGTTGTTCTCTAGGTTCGACTTCACCTTGTTTACAATGCATTGATCTATATTTTTGAACATCTTCATATGTTTCCATTTTTTCTCTTTCGGGAACACGGTAATAATAAAATTCTCTTTTTTTAAATATTTTAGATAAAAGATCTGGATCTTCCGGTTGTGGATAAGAAAAATCCTTTGTAAATTTTATTTTTTTACTCATAATTAATTAACATTAGATAATTATTAAATATTAAATCATGATTTTTCGTGTTTTAATTTTCCATTTTTTAATAAAAAAACTAATTGGAAAAATAAAATTGGAAAACAACAAAAAAAATATAAACATATATAATATGAATAAATTTCAAGTTATTATTGATTACACATATAAACTTGATGATTCAAACTTAATTGGAGAAGGTAAACAAGGTAAAGTTTATAAATATAAACATGATGGTATTACTTACATTATTAAATATGATAATTTTATCGGTACTGTTATAAATAAACCAATTTATTCTGAATCAAAATACCCTTTTGTTCCAAATAATGTACCTGAGATTGAACTTAAAGAAGTCGAAAAATCACGTAATAAATATTATCAAATGGCCACTGTAGTAAATCAATTGTCCCATTTTGTTAAAATTAAAGGGTTTGTCATTTTTCCAAATTTAACCTGGAAAAAATGGTTAACTGAAAACATGATATTTTGTTCATGTTTATATGAAAATGTTGGTTCTTTACAAAGAGGAGTATTACCACTTAATAAACAAGTTGGTATTCAATTATATGAAATACTAGATTCTTTTAGACAATTTAATTTAGCTGGATATTTTCATGATGATATACAAGGGTGTAACAATATTGAATTTAATGTCAATGACCAATTATACGTATTAGACTATGATGTTGGTAAAATAAATGAAGATGATCAAATTTCATTACAAAAAATATTAGCTGATGTATCTCATATGTATACTTGTATTATAAGGTACATGTCAGACAACACAATTATTAATGATACCAAAGATGCGAAAAAGTTAGCATTTTATTTAATGAGAGAATATTTAAAAAACCAACCAACAATAAAGGATGAAAATAATTTAGAACTAAAAATAAAAAAAATTAATGGTTTCTATTATCAGGAAACTCCAATAAGAAAATCCCACAATGAACTTAAAAATATTTTATCTACAGGTTACAATTTAACAACATTTTACGAATATGCTGATGGTGGAATTTTAAAAGATTTACTTGGTCATTTTGATGATTTTAAAAATGATCTTATGTCAATAAAATCTGTTAATGTTAATATAAATAAATTTACTAAATTGCTTGAAAATTATATTGATAACTATAATTTAATAATAGATTTTTTAGAAAAAATTAATCAAAATCCAAAATTATCTAATCATGAAAAAGAAATTATAACTAATATAAGTTCTTTATTTCATACTATTACTCTATCTTCTATATTACTTTTTATTGGTGACACAAAAATATATTTTCGTGATGCAAAACCATTAATTGACTTTTTATATAAAGAACAAATAAAGAGTTTTAAAAATTATGTTAATAATAGCTTTATGAATAAATATCTTAAAAAATATTTGAGGTACGATTTAGATATTTACAAAGTTAAATATCTTAAGTACGCTAATTCTAAAGGAATTAGCCTAGACCAAGTATTTTATAAAAAATACTTGTTATACAAAACCAAATACATTGAACTTAAAAAAGAAATTAATAAATAAAACAATCATATTTTTTCTCAACTGTTTATAATGGCTGCACTAGCTTTAACTCCATTTGTTAATAACCAAAATATTGTTCTTGTTGACGAAAGATTTAGACTCAATGGTCTTGCAAGAGACACTAATTTAAAATTATTTAATATGTATAATTATATATTTAGAGGTGATGATCATAGCAACCCAGTTCTTGGACCTAGACCTAAATTTTATGGTACACTAACCTCCGCATTTGGTTATGCTAATCCATATTTAAAAATTTATCAACCAGTAAAACAATTAAAACTTTTATATTTAAATTTTACAGCTAGTAATGTTTTAAGAATTTTTAATATGATTCAAGATATGATAACTTTTTTTACTACCAATCAAAGACCCGATGATGTACAAGTATTAAAATTTGTCTATATAATGTTACAAGTTAATTTTGGATTAATAGTTCCACCTCAAGGACACGCATCACCCTATTTTTGTGCTATAAATAAAATGGGTTATACTAATGAATATATTCGTGATGGAATTACTCATTATTCTGGACACGACAGTGCCGGTCAATTTGTATATAATTTAATTAGAGCATGTGAATCAAATCAAAATGTTACTGTTGATGGTCAACAAATTTCATCAAGACAATTAATTGGTTCAAGAGTAAGTATAAGACCAATGGACCAATGGATAATGTCTCAATTTGCAAATTATTTACCATACTTTTTTGGTATTGAAGGGGTTGTTTTTGATGATTCTAGTATGGCTCAAAACTTACCATTTGTTTGTAAATATGCTAATGGTATTTATGGGGGTCAAACATGTGTTCCTACTGAAATTGTTATTTTTAATCCAGATGCTAGTCTCAATGCTCCGGTTATGATAAGAAAAAATCAAGCAAATCAATTAGAAAGATCTGCTAATCAAGCTATTAATCAAATGTTAAGTGGTATTCAAGGTTTACAATTAATAGGAGGTAGTTTAGAATCTGACAAATATCACAGACTATATCTTAAATATAAAGCTAAATACTTGGACCTTAAAAATAAACAAAACTAATAAATAATAAAAACCAACTATAATTATAGTTTTTTATAATTTATTGAAAACATCTAAAACTTCTTGGTGAGTAATTTGTTGATCACCTAATTCACCACTAACCACGTGAACTAATTTTTTCTTTGTATAATACTTTAATAATTTTTTCTCTTCTTTGTGATAATCTTTTAATCTCTTTTTAACAACGTCTATTTTATCATCGTCTCTAACTTTAAATTCAGTACCACCACAAACATCACAAACACCCGCAACTTTTGGTTGAACACCATTTTTATTATAGGTAGCGCCACATTTTTTACATATGTAACGACCTGCTATTCTGCTTATAATTACCTTATCTGATGTTTGTAAGTGAAAAACAACATCTAATTTAATTTTATTTTTTTTAAGTAATGAATCCAATGTTTTGGCTTGTTCGGTATTTCTTGGATAGCCATCAAATATTAACCCATAATTTCTTTCTTTAATTTTTCCATTAAGTAATTCTGTAACAATTGAATCTTTAATAAGATTACCTGCATCCATATCTTGTTTAATTTCTTTTCCTAATTCAGTACCTTTACTAACTTCATCTCTTAATAAATCACCAGTACTAACCTTATAATAACCCATTTGTTGTAATAATTGGATTTCTGTTCCTTTACCACCTCCAGGAGGACCAATAAAAATCATATTAAATAATTTGGGTTGGGACATAGCACCTGCTTTTTGTTCACTTATTTTTGTTATTTGTTTATTTATTTCTAATTCATTTTTAAGAGCCAAATATTTATTTTTATATTTTAAATATTTATCTTGGTAAGACATCATTATATAACAATATAGAAAATTAAAATAGCAAAATAAAATATAATTTCCAACTTATATTATATTTACAATGTCTTATCAAGATAAATATTTAAAATATAAAAATAAATATTTGGAACTCAAAAATAAAATAGATTCTTATCCAAATATGAATATTATTGAACAAATAGCAGGAGCAAAAAAATCAAGAAAAAAAAAGAGTAATACTGGAGGATCAAGTAAAAACGAATCCGAAGTTATTTTTTTATTAGGAGGTCCAGGAAGTGGAAAAGGTACATTAGGAGAAAAAATAACTAAAGAATATGGTTATGTATTAATTAGTGCTGGCGATTTGTTAAGAGAAGAAAAATCAAATCCCAAATCTAAATATGGCGATCTTATTAAAGAATACCAAGCTGAAGGTAAAATTGTTCCATCAGAAATTACTATTGGATTGATTAAAAATAAAATTTTTGAGTTAAGTTCACAAGGAATTTATAAAATTTTACTTGATGGGTTTCCACGTAATCAAGAAAACTTGGATTTATGGAATAAAATAGTCGGTGATTCTATTAAATTAAAATTTGTAATTTATTTAAAATTATCAGAAAAAACTATGGTTGAACGTGTTCTTAAAAGAGGTGAAACTAGTGGTCGTTCTGATGATAATAAAGAAACAGTTATTAAAAGAATTAAAGTTTTTAACGAACAATCTTTACCAGTTATTAAATACTATAAAAAGGAAAAACTTGTTAGAGAAATTGATGCAAGTAAATCACCAGATGAAGTTTTAGACTCAGTTAAAAAATTTTTTAAAGGTGGTGCAAGCAATTCTAACAATTCTAACTTAAAATCAAACAAATATATTATTGGAGTTGCCGGAGCATCTGGATGTGGTAAAACTTATTTTTCTAATTTTTTACAAGAAAAACTTATTGAAAATGGAATTAGTGTTGAATTATTATCTTGTGATAACTATTATAAAAACTACTCTGAAAAGAAAAATTCTAATGGTACTTGGATAACCCCTGTTGAAAATAATGAACCTAATTATAATTGGGATGTTCCTGCTGCTTTAGACTTGAAATTATTAAAAGATCACTTGGAACAATTTCATAATAATGTTAATATCGAAATTCCAGATTATAGTTTTAAAGAATGTCACAGAATGGAAAAACCAAGCAAAACTATTAAAAGTTCAGATGTTCAAGTTCTAATCGTAGAAGGATTATTTGTTTTATACGATGAAGATTTGGTTTCTCAATTAAACCTTAAAGTATTTATTGAGTCAAACAGCGAATCTTGTTTAGCAAGGAGAATTTTTAGAGATTTTGTCGAAGGTAGAGCTATTGATGTTAATGCATCAATTGATAAAAAAAATAAAGCATTTATTAATTTTATGAATGTTTATAAAAGAAACATCTATCCAGCTTATATACAATATATTGAACCAACTAAGAAAAACTCTGACCTAATTATAAATAGTGAAATTGATTACTCAAATACTGATACCAAAACAATAAACTTTATATTAAAGGAGGTTAAAGAGTCTATTTAACTAATTTATTAAGAAATGGTTAAAGATAAAAAAATTGAAAATATTAACTTCTTACCAATTATAAATAAAAGATAATGAATTCACGTATTCCATTATCTCGTATTATACCAATGAATCCTGATGCTATGGGTTATTCCCGCATATCAGTATCTGGATCACAATCAAATACCAATTCAAACTCAAATAGTGTCAGAACCTACCAGCCACAAGCTTATCAAAATGTAATTATTGGCAATGGTATGATGACTGTTCGATCAAATCCAAGTTCTCAAGTTCCAACTGTTTTTGTTCCTGTTCAAATAACGCCACATGTGCAATATAACCAATCAGCTTCAATTTTACATCATCCGAGTCATTCAAGATCTCAACATCAATGGTCTTGCGGTGGAGTAATTATTTCAGAAGTCGGTTATAATAAACCTTCTGGTCATAAATGTGAAGCGATTTTCTTAGGTCGCAATAAACATGGAAAGTATGAACTTTTTAGAGGCTCACGAGATCAAACAGATAAGTCACCTTGTGAAACTGCTGTAAGAGAATCTAATGAAGAGTCGGCTAACTTTTTTAATTTGAGTTCCAAATCACTTAATGAAAGTTTTAAGGTTTCTAATTCTAATTCAAGTGCACATTTTTATGTGGTTAGGTTAAATCCTCCCAAAGGCGGAATTCAATCAAAATTATTTAGTGTGAACAGAGCTGTTCTTTCTGCTAATCATGCTCCTCCAACTTATTTTGAAATGGACTCAATTACACGAATTGACATTAATGAAGCAATTAGCGCAGGAATTACTAATTATATGCAATCAGATTTTACAATGAAAGACGTTTACGGAAATTCAATTACAATTCAACAATTTGATGCCAAAATGATTAGTCGCGCAATTCAAGCTCAACACTTTATTAATGCCCCAGTTCAAAATTGTAAGTTTATCCATGCGTGGAATGACAGTTATAACGGGGGTAAAAAGAATTTTTTAAATGATACTTGTAGTTATAAGTGCTAGATTAGATACAATATATTTATTTATTTAAAAACAAATTATATATTTAATATATAAATGAGTTATTTAAGTATAATTGATAAATTAAAAAATAGTAAATCAGGTGATTTAAATGAATGGAGTTTACAAGAAAAAAAAGAATTATTAGAGTTATATAAAATAATTTCTCAAAAAGAAGAACAAATATTTGATTTAATTTATAGTTTTCATGGATGTGACACTTTTGAAGACATATTCAGAGATTATGAATTAAATTACCTATCTGATAAAACTGAAGGTGTTAAAATTGCACTAAAAGAAATAAACAATGAAATTAAAAATCAAAATAAAAACGATCAAAATTAATAAATAATAAAAAAAATGTTTAAAATTTCTAACGAATGATTTTAAATATTTCGCCCAGATAAAAATCTAAATTATATTGTTTAATAATGGAATCAGAAGGTTCAAGAAAATATAACTCCCAATTTAGAAAAAAATTGGTATCTAAATTTGAAAAAATTAAAAGTAAAAGCGATCAAATTGAATTATATAATATAATTGTGGAAGACATTGGAAATAATTTTTCTTCTAATAGAAATGGAATTTTTGTTAATATGAATTTATTATCAGATAAATGCATTGATAATCTATTAGAATTTATGGAAGATAAATTAAATTGCAATATGACACAAACTGAAACAGACAAAATTAACTACAAGTCATATAAATTTGATGAAGTAGAAATAATTTCAGAAATGGGTCATAAATTAAGTAACCAAGAAAAAAATATTATTAAAAGAATAAGAAATAAAGTAACAATTTAATTATTTATTTAAATTAACTACCTAGCTACAAATGCTAAATTTGTTGTCTTCAACTATTTAATTAAATAGTAGCTAGCTACAAATGCTAAATTTGTTGTCTTCAACTTTTAACCAGTATTCATTAGTAGTTTTTGTTAACAACATTACTAATTTATATAATGTTTCATCATCAAATTCAAATGTTTTTAAGTAAGACAATAGTCTAGTTGTAATTTTATATTCTGAATTATTTCTTACTAATAAATTATTATCACAGTCTGAAGCTAAATTTTTTTTAACAATAGCAGGTATTAAGTCAACACGTGGCTTATCATCGTCATAATATATAATAGTTTTAAAGTTTATATCACCTTCAATTAAAAAGTACGAGTTAATAGGAATGTTAAATTTCATTGTAGGGTGATATATTTCATAATCTTTATTAACTACCCATGATCCAATTTTTTTAATATTTTTAATATCAGTTGTAAACACTCTAGAATTATTATTTTTTTCCAAATTTTTAATAAAAATATAAATTGGGATAATATATAGGGTGTTATCGTCTGGTCTTATTTTTGAAAAAACACCAACTATCTTATTTTTTATAAACACGGGACTTCCAGAAAGTCCTGCGAGATTGTTTATTGGTGTTAAACTTCTGGTTTTAATAATTGGAATAGTAATGTCAGACTGAATATTATCAAAAGGTAACATTTCATATCCAGTGATTTGAAGTTCTAAACGTTTACCAGCTACCTTAATAAACAATGGGCAGTCTGGTTTTGGAATATTATTGTGAACTTTTGAAAATATTTTGTATTTGGAAAAATCCATATTATTAGTTTCTAATATTAGTGCTTCAGACCATGATGAATTTATTTTAATATTAAGTGGAGTTTCTGATTCATATTCTAAAACCGCATTTATTGGTAAAAAATGATGAACAGAAATAATATAATTGGAGTTTTCATGATTAAGTATAAAACCAGTAACCAAGTTTTCAATCATTCTTGAATTTAAAGGTTGAGTTATAATTTTTAAAGTCATTGTTTCTTTTTCCATTATATAATTTGTATATTAAATACAACATATTTTTTTCAATTTTTTAATATATGTATTGAGAATTTTTGCAGGTTTTTAATTTATATTAGGCAAATTATAAACACATATTATTTATTATTTGTTGTTATTACTTTTGTTATTTTATTATAAAAATCCCTCATAATGGGTGCAGAATCTGAATACCATAAAACCTTATTTTTATTCCAATTATTTATAATTTGTCTTATAACTCTTTGAATTGAATCAGACTTTGGAAAATAATATTGGGATTCTTCATCCTTAGTATTAGTCATTTTTAAAACTTTGGGAACCATTCTAGGATTAACAAACATTGGTACTGCAGGAACTAACCAATCCAAATCTATTTTGCTTAAAAAAGAAATATTAAATTGTTCAATTGAATCGGATTTATAAATATTTGGATTTTGAACCAATGAATAATTTAAATAAAATATAAATTCACTAGATAAATTTGTTAGAGTCTCTGTGTCTCTTCCTGGTCTTGTTTCAAACATAATTGGTATGAAATTATAATTCATAAATGTAAATGGTACATCTGATTTTTCAATCGAATATGTAAAATTATAAGGACGACCATAAATCCATGATCTAATAATACGCTCTTCAATTTTACCAGTTGTTAAATTTTTCATAAAGTTAGAGTTAAAACCAGTAGCCCATTTTAAAACTTCATTATCTTCAAATATATATTTGGTTAAATAAAAATCACCAACTCTTTTAATAAACTCTTTAATAACATATGGATTAAAATAATTTGTTTCTGCCCATTTATTTATTTCATTATCTTTTTTAAATAAGTTACTATGAAATATATTAGATGTAGAACTATCTGCTAACAAAACCTTTTTACTATCTGAATCTAATTTACCATTATTTTTTAAAGTTGCTAATTTATTCCATAATACACCATCAAAATCAGTTGTAGTTTCATCGTTTTCTCTGCTTTTTTGTTTAAAGTTTTTTAGAACAGTATCAAAATGCTGTTCAATCATAATTTTTGTACCAGATTGGTTGGTTGTAAATGTTAACAAATCAGAAAAATAGTATTTGATTTTTTTAATAATTTCATAAATAAATATTATATCTGAATCAAAATTAGGATTTTTATAAATGGATTTAAATTTTGTCCATTCAATATTTGATAAACCAGCAAAATTAGATCCTAATATTTCTAACATAATTTTTATTTCAATTACTTCAGTCAAGCAATTCATTGCAGCAGATGAAATAATAGTTATTAAATCTGGAATACTCATCATAAATTTACTTGATAGTTGGGAAACTTTTTGACCTAATTCAGATTTAACCCATTGTCTATTTTGCGCATCCACCTCCATAAAATAATTATATAACATATCTGCATTTGCATCTAATATAAGTCCTTTTGAAAATAAAAATGATACAATATATCTGTATTCATACATTTTAATTGAACTCATTTTTCTATTATTAAATTCTATAATTTGGTTTAACACATTTCTTTTTATTGAATTTTCAAAGGGGTGAATTAAATAATAATTTCCATTTATATCAAATAAATTATAAACTATTTGACCACTATTAAATACAAAAAATGTAGAGTCCATTAAAATAGTTCTTCCTTTATTCATCATAAACCAGTATTTACTATCTGGTGCTTTTCTGTTTATCCAGTAATTAGTTCTATATATATCTAGTAAACCTGACTTTGTAGTATAATTATCTTTTGGTAAGTTAAGATCTGATATTGAATCCTGATAATTTGGATTAACAGTATCTGATACAATTAATCTATCCATATTTATTCCGTCTTCTTTGTTAATATCATTTATATCTTTGTCACATAATAAATTTAAAAATGTAGCAGCTAAATCTTCCTGAGTAATTTTATATTTGGGTTTAATGTTTTTACGTCCGTCTCTTTTATACATATAATAAACTGTACCGTCTCCAATTCTTCCAACACGACCTCTTCTTTGAACTCTACTTGCTTCAGATATTTTTTGTACTTCTAAGTTAGTAATATTTACTTCTTGATTAAATGTATTAACTTTAGAATAACCATTATCTACAACAAACGCTAATCTTGGAATTGTAACTGAAGCTTCAGCCACGTTAGTTGCTATAATAATTGCTCTTTTATAAATTCCACTTGGTATCGATACATCTTCTACATATTTTTCACCCCATTCATTATGAATGTTTTCACGTTTATTTTTAATTTGAGATATTTTAACATCTATTTTTGAAATCATTCCTTTATATGTTTCATTAAGTTCTGCAAAATAAGGTAATGCAATGTCACCAGGAGGTAAGTTATTGTTAAGATATTCTGTTGCATCTAAAATTTCTTTTTTACCATTTGCAAAAAATAACACTTCACCATTAGGAGATTTTGAACAAATTTCTAATACTTTTCGATAGCCTAATTCTTGTGCTTCTTTTGCTGTTGCTCTTTCATCAATACTATTACCCTTATAAACTGCTAAATCATTATCCAAATAGTATTCATCAACTCTATATTGAGTTGTTTCACCTGGTGGTGAAATATGATATCTTCTATCCATATATTCAGGTATTGGTAAAAAATCAGGGGTTCCAAAAAATGGATGGACTAATGATTGTTTTAATGGATATAATAAATTATCATTAATCATAGAAAAATATCTTCTATAAATAGGTTCATCGTCATCCATAGTAGCTGACACAATAATTAATCTAACCTTATTATTAAAATAACAGGCTTGTTTACTTAATGTAATAATTAAGTCCATGTTTATATTATGTTCGTGAGCTTCGTCAACAATAATTATGTCATAAATTGTTTTATTTATAAATTTGTCTTCTTTTTGATCAGGAGCTTTTTTAAACATAGTTGGATTTGATTTAAGTTCTTCCAATAAAGTACCATCAGTCATAATTCTAAGATAACCATGTAATTTTTTGTCATTGGTATGAAAATCATTTTGATACTTGTATTGAAGCCAATAATTATTTGTTTTTGCCTTAAATGCTGAATTATTTGTTGTTTGTTGAATTGGAACACCTAATTCATCAGCAATACGAGTTGCGTTTTCAACAGTAGGTGGAACACGAGGTTGAGTACATGCAACTTTACCATTTGATTTATAATCAATTGCTTTTAACGCATATAATAATAATTTTGGAACTTGAGTTGACTTACCCTGACCAGTTGCACCAGTAACATATAAAACCTGATGATAAATATAGTGTTGAAAAAAACTAATTTGACTAATCCAATCCATTGCATAGAAAACCGGCCATTCTTGATCTTTAGTAAAATCAAAATAACTGAATTCATTATATTTATCTTTGGGGTTAATTATTTCTGATTTATCAACTCTAATTTTTCCAAGATTTTTAAATTGGTCATTAGTTAAATAATAATATGATTCCAACCAATCTTTTTTATTTTTTGCAAATAATTCTTTCATTAATTCTTTTCTTTTATTCTTTTTTGGTCCAGTATCTTTGGGTAATAACATTTTATCAGTAATTTTAATATTTGATTCGAATTTATTTAATAAACCAGTTGATGCTAATTCTTCAAATACTAATATAATCAATGAGTTACTAAATGCGGTTGTGATTTTTTGGATTTCATTTGAATAATTGAATGAGGTATAAATAATTTGACGTTTTAAATTGGAATTTAAATTAATCCATTCACCAACATCAGTTGATCCATTTAATTTATTAAAATATGCTTTTTTTGTTTCGTTATCTAATGATATATAATTTTCATCTAATAAATTCCAAGATTTTGTATTATCGTGTGATAATGATTTGGCAATGTTATAAATATTTTTCAAATTAAGTTTATCTTTTACTAAATTTTTAAAAGTATCACCCTGTTTAAATTTTTCATTAAATGGTTCCCAATAATAACTATTTGTTATTTTATTATCTTTAATTATAAATTTGCCGTAAGGTGAATGTTTTAACATATCTAAACTTTCTTTTAAATAATTCCAAGCATGATCCAATGAATTAGAATAAATTTCTTTTAAACAATTTACTATTTCATCTTGTGTTAAATTATTAATAGCCTCCATATCTTTTTTATCAAAATCATCTGTTTTTTCATCTTGTTCTTCAGTGTTAAATTTAAATTTTTTTGTTACCGAACCTTTTATACTAGATTTATCCGAATAGTTATTAATTAAATAAATTATAAAATACTTGATTATTTCAATATCAATATTAATAAGTCCTGTTATAATTGAGTTTTTTTCTGTTAGATTTTCAACAATTTTTTTAAATCTTTTCTTAAAACTAGATTTATCATCATCTTCTAAATCATTATAATTAAAATATTTTGACTGATTAATTTTATCCAAATTAAATATTTTGTTTAAACCTTGTACCAAATAAATTTTATTATTGGAAGCAACTTCGTAGGGAAAAATTAACCATTTAATTGGTTTGGCTTCTTGATAATATTTAATTCTAATAATATTGTAAAAGTCACCAAACCACAATCCTGCATAATTAGTTAATAAATTTCTTTCAAAGTCTTCAAAACGATTTACCAATGTTTGATTTGTCAATAAACTTGATAACATTGTATTTGATGAAGTAAAAATAGAGCTATCAATGTAATTTTGAAGATTTAAAGGTGAAATGTTAACCCAATTTATATAAGACTTGCCATTAATAATTTCAAGAGTTTTTAATAAACCAACAAAATTATTTTGAATAACTGAATATATTAATTTATTACCATCTTTATCATATAAATCAAGTAAATTTGTTTTATTATCATTAAAACCTAATAAACCCATTCCCATATTTCCAAATTCAAAGTGAGTTGATCTAAAATCAATAGTTCTTTCCATTTCAAGTATTTCTTCAGGAACAAACTTTTTTCCTTTTGGTGAATATAATAATTGGTTTAAATCGGTAAGCTTTTTTAATAAATAGCCATCATTTTTATCATCTATAAATGGTAATAATAAAAGTATCACACCTTTAATATCTCTATTATCATTTTGTGTCCATTGTTTAACATAGTCTTGATTGTTTTTATCAAAATTATATTTGAAAGAAATTAAATCAACAACAAACACTGTTAAAACTTGTATTACATTAGTATCATCATCATTAAGTTTTGGAAAGAAATTTCTTACAACATCTTTGATATTTTTTTTAAACTCTGGTGTTACAAATTTATCAGTTATTGAACTATTAATAGTATTTAATAATATTTCCATAAAATTATTAGCTTTTATTAAGTTTGCTAAATCTTTTGACATTATTAAATAATATTATAAAATTTTATTACTAAACCAATTTAATTTACTGGTTTATATGTCCATCCATTATCATATACTAATGATAATTTACCTTTTTCATAGTTTGTAATTATTGTTGGTTCTAACTTGCAATCTAAGTCTGTGCTACCGCGATTGACTATTTTTAATATTTCTGCACAAACAGATTGGTGAGATACTAATAATATATTAATATTCGTTTCAACGTGTTCCTCTATAATTTTTTTTAATAATCTTTTAACTCTTAAACATACATCTTTGTCTTTTTCAGGATAAACTATTTCAGTTGGTTTTATTATTGTTTTATAATCTAAATTACAACAAAATGATTCAGCCAAATACTCTGGTAAACTAATTCCAACAGCTTTTTTTGGTATAAGATCTTCATGGTGAAGTTCAACTAATCCATATTCTAAATTAATTTTAAATTCAGGATCTTTAGAATTAGTTTCTTTAACAAATGGATAAACAGTTTGTAGGGTTCTAATAAACGGAGAACAATATACTTTGTCAATTTTATGTTTTTTAAGATAATCAATTAATTTAGTTGAATTTTCTAAGCCTTTTTTAGTTAAAGGCGCAAAAAATGAACAATCTTGAGTTCTATCTTCATGTCTCAAAATGTAAATTTTCATTCTATATAATAAATTGGAAAAAATTATTCAACTCAATAATAAAAAAATGTTAATAATTTATTATTGGATTTTATTTACTTTTCTTTCTCAGATGATATCATTAAATTACTGAATAAAAGTAAACACGCACCAAGTAAAATTAATAAAATGGCAAATGCAAAATGTCTGTCGGGTGTTGCAAATATATATGGAATTGGATTTTGTTTATCAATTAACATTTCTAGTATTTTATAAAATAGTTCCCTTATGTTAATTACAACATCTTCAACTGGTTTTTTATGAGGTAGTTTTAAATTAAGAATTTCGTGTTTTTGTTTGGTATCTTGGGAATTATCATATTTTCTTTCTTCTTTAATAATTCTTTCGTTCTGTTCAAATTTTTTATTAAAATCTTTTTGATCAAACTGTTTATTAACATCTCTATTAGATTTATTTGTTGTTATATAATCCAATTCAATTTTACTAAATCCAGTAGCTTTGTTTGACATTATTATATTAAGGGATAAATTATAAACATTAATTATTAATTTAATTTAAAAAAATTGTGTTAAAAATGCATTTTATAAGCATTGCCATAAAATTTTTTAAAATTATATAATTTTAAAAAATTGTGTTAAAAATGCATTTTACAAGCATTGCCATAAAATTTTTTAAAATTATATAATTTAAAAAAATTGAATTAAAAATATATGATAATTATATATTATTATATATAATGTTATACGTCAGTTGTCCAACTTGTGGCTTTTTTTTAGGCCAAGTAAATTTAGCATATGATGAAGGCAAAGCAAAGATTTGCTCTAATCCAAATCTCACCGAAGAACAAATTAATGAACAACTTAGTAAGTTATTATTAAGTTTAAATATTAGAAGATATTGTTGTAAAATGAGATTAATGACTGCCAAAGATATCGTACAAGATATTTTACCAGTGGTTCAAGATCAAGAATAAAATATATAATCAAATAAAAAATAAAAAATTGATATTTTAATTTATACTAGTCCAAAACTCATAGACTAATAATGGCCCATTATGATCCTAAAATATTTTTCAAAGTTGTTATGTTTTATATCAGTTTATTCACGATAGGTAAATTCTCTATGTATTTATTATCAAATGAAACAGTAAACTGTAAATATTTAGATATTATTAATACCAATATTACAATTAGTAATAATCCAACTAATAACATTATATCTGCTTTTTATGCATGTAGCAATGATGAAATAGTACAAACATACTTACCCGAATCAACATTTATTAAAAACCAATTAGATAAAGATTTTGTTTTTTATAAAAACTTTTTTGGAAAATCAACAAGCTATCATCAAAATTGGATTGAAATGATTATATTATATTTAGCTTTTAGTCCTTTTATATTATCAACTATTAGCAGAGTTACAAAACTAATTTATAATTTGTAATTTACCCGTTTTTAATTTACTCGTTTTTAATTTTTTTTAATTTATTATGGTTTTTAATTTATAAAAATTATAAACTAACAAAAATTATAAACTAACAAAAAATTGATAATGTTTTACTTTATTTAAATATTTAACTATTTAATGGTTAAATATTCACATAATCTATTTATATCTCATTTACCAATTTGCTTAACTGTATTATTTATCAGTTGTATTTGGTACATAACAATGTGGTCAAATATAATTAAATGTAATTATACTGGTAATTTTAGTACAGACATTATATCAACTCATACAATGATAAGAAATGGCAATTCTGTAAGAATGATAACTTATGAAACCACTTATAATTATTGTAATAAATATAATTTAACAGAGTATCATTTTACCCCGGAAATAATAAATCATTATATACCTCCTCAAACTATTCAATTATATGAAACATATTTTGGTAGTTTATATATTTTTAATATTTTATTATTAAAAGTTTTTCTTCTTGGTCCAATCTTATTATTATTAACTGTAAAATCATTTAAAAGTGCTAGCGATTATTCAAATTATTTGTTAATGAAAACTAATGATATAAAAAAAGAATAATTTAGTTTGTTTATCTATATAGAAAAACTATTTATCACCATAAATAAATTTCCAACCTTTAATAAATTCCTCTTTTGATTTAATTTTCTTATCAGAGTCATTTTTAAGTTGACTTATCCATTCGGCTAAATAATCATCAAATGAAATTATTTCATTATCTGAATTTTGATATTTGGAAACATCGGTTGACGTTATTTCCATTTTAATTTCTTTAGTACCAGTTGTGTATCCAATTTTTTTAAACATATTAAAATATTGACAATCTTTAGCAAAAAATAATCCTAATACTTCAGCTGGTATTTTTCCACAAACATAATCGATCTGAAATTTATTTTGATCCAATCCTGTTATTTTAATAAAGCTACCTGCTTGAATATTTTCAAAAGGTTTTAATAATATTCCATAGTTATCATAGTCTCCTGAACTATATTTTTCATATATTTTATTTTCAACCATATAATTAACTAATGGATATGGGTTCAAGTTTACTTGGTTATTATTTAAATAATTTTGAATAGTATTCATTATTTGAGATTTATTTATAACATCAAATAATAAATTCAATTTTTTTGTTTATTCAGAAGATGCAGAAGAAACAAGAGTCATCTTATTTTCTGCTTCATTTGCTAACCCATCAATATTATCAGTTATTCTTAATACTTCACCAACACCTTTTGTTGTTCCATCTCTAAAAAAGAATACCATTTTTTCTTCAATAAATTCTGGATGATATGCAAATGTAAATTTTACAATTTTATTATCACCACTTCTTAATAATCCTTTACTATCTTCTTTATTGGGTTTTGAGGGTTCCAATACTTCCAAGTCTATTTTAGCTGTTTGTCTTATTGGACCGCAATGAATAACAGGACTATAACCTGATTTAATAGTTGTTGAATGATGAAGCACATTAATTCTTGCATAAAACGAGTCAACCACATTATTTTTGTATTTAGTAACATCATCTATTACAACCATACCTTTTAATATCATTGATCTTTCTAATGTATCTTTTTGATTGGTTAATTTAAAAGCTAAACAAGATTGAACACCAGATAGTGCGGTATCAACGTTTTGTTTTAAACTATTATGAATAGATCTAATTTGAATTTCTTTGAATTGTCCATTAAATGGACCCAAAAACATTTTTTGTTTAAGTTTAATTGGTGCTCCTTTATTAGTACCAGAAACTACCATACCAATACCTGGAACAACAAATACCGCATCAATATAAAATACAGTACCTGGAGTTTTTACTCTGGACCATTTGTCTCTTGGTGGTAATGAATATAATATTCGATGTAAATTTTCTATATTAGTACCATCTTTGTTTGAAATTGAAATAATTGGTACAATATCTGGGTTTCCAATCATATGAGTTAAAAAATGATCTGTCTCGTCATTATTTTTTTCAGAATCAGAAACAAAATATAGCACTTTACCATAAGTATTTCTTCCTAATAATTTTTTTAATTGATTACACAAACTTTGGTAAACTTGTCTTGGTGCTAAATCAACTTTGGTAATTGTGATAATGAAAGGAATTTTTAAATAAAGCAATATACCCATATGTTCTCTTGTTAATTTTGTTATACCAGTATTTGCACCAATTACAACAATTCCATAATCTGGAAACAAACCAGTAACACCAAAAATTGTAGTTTTAAGATATTTCTCGTGACCTGCCAAGTCAATAAAACTAACAATTTTATTAGTCCATTCATCTTGTTTACTTCCCCTTAAATTAAAACTTAATAAGTTATCAGATTTTTCTTTAGGATTAGATAAAACAATTGTATCTTTATTTTTATTATATATAAGTGGGTTATATGTTATATGACTGGTTCTACCAGTTTCCCTTTCGTGAGGATGAATTAAAATTTTGTTTCTTGCCAAACCTCTACCGTTATCCAATTGTCCACTAGTAAGAACACCAATTAATGAACTTTTACCAGCATCGACGGGTCCACAAACTGCTAATACACACTCAGCTTTTTGACTGGTATTTTCTAATTTGTTTATATTTTCCATTTTATAATTAATATAAACATTTATTTAAGTGTCTTTATTAATTATATTATTTATCGTATTCAATTAAATATTTTTTATAAATAACATTTTGTTTTGTTAAGTTTGATTGAGGTCTTTGAATGGTATCACATGCTAATAAAATTAATAACCCACCGGGTACATTATTTTTTATTTTACCAAAAAAAGATTCAAATACATATTTTTTTTGTTCAAGATCAATAAGTGGATTCATTTGTTTTTTCTTAAAATCTATTTCTTTACTGGTTTTGTCATTATTAAAGTCCTTTAACCCTAATACATTGTATATCCCAGCTGGAACACTAGATAACATTTGATCAATTTTAAAATTCAATAATAATTTAGGACACATGTCTCCAGAACGATAAATTCTTAGTTCGAACTTTATAATTTTTTTGATATCTTCTAAATTTTGTTCTTGAATAATTTTATTGAATTGATCAATTGTTTCAATAGTTTCATTTAGATCGTATTTTATATTATACTTAATTAAATACTTTTTAATATTTTTTGGATCTTGATTGAACTTTTTTTTTAAATAATCTATTATCATATTATCTTCTATCATTTTTTTAACAGTTCCTCTAGCAATGGGACAATTAATGTTAAATAAATTATTTATCATATCTGTTTTAGCCTCTATTTGATCAAAAATTATATTTATAAGATTAGTGCTAATTGTTTCTCCTGGAACATGTAAAGTTACTAATCTATATGTGGGCGGTAAAACAAAGTTTGAACTTGATTCTTGTATGCTTAGTCCATGTGAAAAAATTAAATAAGAAAAATTAAAACTATTATCCATGTTTATTAATATATTATATTAATTTAGAGATTTAATTTGGCTTTTAATTCTAAATATTTTGCTTTGTATTTAAGGTATTTTTCTTCCCATTTACCCATATTTCTATTTGCTTTTTTACTTGATTGACTGTCTTTATCTTTACGTTTTTTATCAGAACTATTAGATGTAGATGAAGCACTTGCTGCTAATTTTTCTTCTTTTTCTTTCTCTGCTTCTTCAATAGCTAATGCTGCATCCATTTCTGTATACATGTCTGAATATGTACCAGTTTTCTTTGTGTCTCCTGGTTTTCTTTCATTCTCTCTTTTCCACTTATTTAAATCTTTTTCCATCATTCCATAAATTTCTCCTAACTTTTCGTCTTTAGCATTTTCATCTTTTTTACTTATTTCTGGTAAAGTTAGTTCGTTTGCAACCAAATATTTAACTAAGTGATTAAATGATAAAATATGTAATTTTAAACGATTAGCATTGTAGTAAGAATTTATTTTTTGAATTATTGCAGGTCTAGTTAAATGTTCTTGTATTAATAATTTTGATCTTTTACTATCAATTAAATTTTTAATAACTCTATCAGCTAATGCTTCAATTTTAACAGTTTTGTATCTTTCTTCCATGTCATTGACATCTTTATAACCTAATTCTCTGGCTTCTTTATTTGCATCTATTTTTTCATGACGTTTTTTATATTGGGATTGTGATTCTGATGGTCTGTCTTCGGTATGTTGTTTTAATTGTACACCGCGTTTAGATTCTTTGCTTATATTTGCTTCAGCTAATTGTAATTTTAATTGTGCTGCAATAGCCTTATTTTCTTCTTCTATTTCTTTTGCAGATTTAGAAGATACAGCTTTAGTACCAACAACTAAATCTTGACTATCAAATTCATCATCTGAAGAATAATTAACACGTACTTGTTTTCCTTTTTTCTTTTCAATTGCTTCTTCAACAGGTTTTTGAACTGAAACAATTGTAGGTTTTAAAATGCTTACACTAGTAGATGTTTCTGAACTAATTGGGCTGATTGATTTAGGGCTTGATGGAGGAGATACAGGTTTAGCTGCTACAGCTTCTTTAGATAATTCGCTCCAGAATGATGCAGATTTTTGTTGCGCTTCTTTAACTAGTTCCATTTTTTCAGAATCCCAACCAATTTGTTTGATTTTACTAGCTTCAGCTTGTTGACCATTACCTAAACCAGGAAAATTTGCTTCAGAATCTAATTCTAAATCACTAACTTTTTGTTCGGTTTGATGAGCCGATGGATCCAAATCTTCAGTATAATCATATCTTTTAGCAACAAATTTAACAAAATTAGATGATAATGTTTCACTAAACCAACTAGAAACCAAAGAACCTAAACCACCTTCTTTCTTACCTTTAATATAAAGTAAATCAAAATCTTTAATTTGTTCAAATTGATTTTCACCATAAAGTGGTTCATCAACAGGAATTAATATTAAATTTACTCTTTCTGATGCTTCTATTGGATTTTTAGGGGCTTCGGGTGCTTTTGATAAAATAGTAAGAGCATTGCCATCTGTTCTAGTACATGGTTTAAACATAATATGTTTATTTGTTGAATCAGGAATTTGAATATCATCAATAATTTCAATACCCGCAACCGAAGTAGAAAGAGTAGATATAGGTATACTTATTGATGTGGTTAATGCAGATGATGCAGATGATGCAGATGCTGTAGATGATGTTGGTACAGTAGATTTTCCTTGATCTATCAACAGAACTGGATCAACTTTATATTCAATACCTTCTCTTCTAAGATAACCTTGGTCCTTTCTTAACCATAAATAATTAGGATAAATTATAGATGAGTAACTGAAGTTAATAATTAGCTTACCAAATTCTTCATCAATCTTGGTGCATGGGTTTAATTTTTTATGTGAATATAATTGATGTAATAATGAAATAAAGTTAAAAGTTAAAGCTTTAAAACCATGAATTTGTTGAGCAAAAGTTTCAATGTTTTCAGACGATAATGCTAATTCATTAACTGCAGTATCATTAAAAAATGTTGATGTATATCTTAAAATATCACTTAGTAAGTAAGGAGCATATAAACCATAACCTTCTACAGATTCTATATTAACAGTTCTTTTCATACGATCACTAACAGATACTCTTGCTTTTTCTTCTGCTCTTGCTATTTCTTCATTAATTCTTGAAATTCCAACTTTATCAGTTGATTGAATTTTGCTTTTTCTTTCTCTAAGCTTTTGAAGCTCATCTTTATCTTTTCTAAAGCTCATTTCGGCATCTTCTCTACTAGAATAATCAATTACAATTTCTTCATCTTGTGTTGTAACTATTCTGCTATCATATTTACGAGTTCTATCAACTAAATTTAAATAATAATTGGATAATCTATTTTTTCCATATTTTTTAAATTCCATTTGAAATTGTTGTTTTTCTGGAGTATCAACTTTTAAATCATCTCTAAATGAGTATCTATTATAATTTTTATGCCACAACTTTAATAAATCATTATATTGATTAAGAGATTCTTGTGATACCAATATTCCTTCAATAAATTCTAAAGTTTTAACTTTCTTTTTTTCTTCATCTCCTAATACAGCTCTTGATTTTAATGGAACCCACTGTTTTCTTAAAGGATCAAACTTCTTTCTAATATCTTCAAGAGTTGAACCAATTTTAATTTCTCTAGGATTTACATTTTGTGTATCAAGATGAGTATTAAGATACAAATATAAATTTACTTTGGGTTCATCTAATTTATTTAAAATTGATTTTGATCTTTGAATTGGTCTTATTAATTTATGTTCATCTGTTGTAAAAGGACTTAGTACAATTAATGGATTTAATGAATTAATATCAGTTAATTTATATTTACTTTCATAAACAAATTTACCTCTATTATTTTCTCTTAATGATAAAGTAATGTCTCCTGTTTCAATATTAAAAGTTGATCTTTGACTAATTTTTGCAGTATAAACACTTTGATCTCTATCTGTTCTTGTTAATTCAACTGCTTTGCTTACAATTGATAAAACTTTATTTGTAAATCCTATATATTCTAATTCAAATACATTATTAATGCTTTGTACTTTTCCTTTAGCACTCTCAATATTAGAATATAATCTTCTTGGTTTATCTAATTCATCTCCTACCGCAATAATTTTTCCGGATCTTGCATCAACTGTTTGTGATGCCAAATAACACAGATGTTCAACTAATTTATCTGCCGATATTCCAATTTGTCCAACTGGTTGAGATTGTCTTGGGACAACTGCTGATTTGGTAGCTGATTTTTCTGAACTTGTACTATCTTTTTTCTTTGTTTGACTTGATTCAGATGCTCTTGATTCAGATACTTTTGATCCGGATGCTCTTGAATCAACTTGAAATTCTTGTTTAATAGTTTGGTCGACGCCTGGTGATGATTTTTTATTTGATTTAACAGGAGAATCTGAACTAGTTGATGATTTTATATCACTAGAACGCTTATCTGATTTTTTATTATCATTACTTGACATTCGTTATATATATTATAACATATATTTAATTTTTCTATATTATTTTAATGATATTTAGTTTATTTTATTACACAACCATTTTTTATTTTTTAGTTAACACAATCAATAAGATTAAAACCATCAAAAAATATAATAAGCCAATTATAAAAAAACAAGTTAAATTGAATTCAAATATTAATATAAATACAACTAAATCTAATGAACAAAATATAAATAAATCAAATAATCAAGGTTTAATAAAAAATCCATTAAATAAATATCAAATTGAATTAAAAAAAATAATTGGGTTAGAAACTGTTAAAATTGATTTGGCCTATTATATGGATTTTATTAAAAACTCAGACAAATACAAAAAATGGAATGTTAAATTGCCCAGAGGTATTTTACTTGTTGGACCTCCGGGTACTGGCAAAACTTTACTTGTTAAAACTCTAGCCAAACATATAAATATTCCTGTTATATCAACATCAGGTTCCGAGTTTGTAGAAAAATATGTTGGTGTTGGTGCCTCGCGTGTTAGATCATTGTTTGAAAGAGCAAGAAATCTTAAAAAATGTATTATATTTATTGATGAAATTGATGCAATTGGTAGAAATAGAGAATCAGAATATTCAAATTCTGAACGTGATTCTACATTAAACCAATTACTTGTAGAAATGGATGGTTTTAAAGAAGATACATCTATTATGATATTTGGAGCAACTAATTTAGTTCAAAATTTAGACCCCGCGTTAGTTAGATCAGGTCGTTTTGATAAAAAAATATATTTTGACCCTCCAAATAAAGAAGAAAGAACTAAAATGTTTAAGCTATATTTAAAAGGAATTGAAAAAAAGAATATTGAAATGCCAAAACTAGCTGAGCTTACATCTGGACTATGTGGTGCAGACATTGCCAACATTTGTAATCAAGCTAAAATTAATGCAATTCAATGGGATTCAGAATTCGTTAATCATCAGCATTTAGAAAAAGCTATTGATGAAATTATGATAGGAAGAGAAAAACCAGAAAGAAAAATGTCAAAAGATGAATTAAAAAGAGTAGCTCACCACGAAGCAGGTCATGCTTTAATTGGTTACATGCTAGCTGATTCAGAACCACCTATTAAGGTATCTATTTTACCAAGAGGTGCCAATGCTTTAGGATTTTCTCAACCCAAACCAACAGACAAAAAACTATATACAAGCAATTTTATATTGGGTCAAATTTGTGTGTTGCTAGCCGGTCGTGGTGCTGAAAAAATATTTTATGATAGTTTTTCTAGTGGTGCACATGATGATATTGAACGTGCAACTAATTTGGCTGAAAAGTATTTATTGGAATGGGGAATGAGTACAAAACTCGGACCAATTAATTACAATAAAATTTATAAAAATATCCCCCCAGAAATTTTGTCTGAAATCCAAATCCTAATTCAAAAGTTGGAAAATTTTACTCAAAAATTATTGGAAAATAATAAAAAATATTTGGACCATATTGCTAATTTATTGCTTGAAAAAGAAACAATTATTTATGAAGATATTATTCGGGTTTTACCAAAAGAAATTAATAATGTGGTTAAAAACGTAGATATATAGTAGTTTTTAATTTATACTTGGTGATCAAAATATAAAAAAATTGATTTATAAAATAATTATATAATATAAATTAATTTTAATGTCCATAAAGCTAATTAATAAATTTGTTAAAATCTGTGATGTTACATTAAGAGATGGAATTCAAAGCTTAAAATCATCCACTCCCAATCCTATTTTTTCAACTAGCTCTAAAATTTTCCTTCTTAACAAATTAGCTGATGCGAAAATTAATAATATTGAGTTTGGTTCCAATGTAAGTCATAAAATTAAAGAAATGGCAAACACCAGAGAAGTATTAGAATCAATTAATACAGAACACCTTAAAAAATCTAATTTATATTTATTAGTCCCAAATTATAATAAATTTGAAGAACTTGCTAAATGGTCTAACATTAATTATGTTAATCGAATTAGTTTGATTACTGCGTGTTCTAATACATTTGTTCAAAAAAATACAAATATGACTTTGGAAGAAAATTTAAACCAAATTAATAAAATTATAAATTTACCTTTTGATAAAAAATTTAGAATTTATATTAGTACATGTTTTGGTTGTCCTTTTGAAGGTCCTATTAATCCAACCCACATTAAAAATATTCACCAAATTTTCAATAAATTTGGATCACATGATAAAGTTGAGGAAATTGTTGTTTCAGATACTATTGGTAGTTATGATATGACACAGTTAGATCAGTATATTCAATCATTCAAATCCACAAACAAATTATCCCTACATATTCACTCATATTCTGATGATCCAAATATTTCCAAAATTATTGAAAAATATGGTGATCAATTAGTATCAATAGACACATCGCTCGGTAACATTGGTGGATGTCCAAATGTTGTTGCATCTAAATTAAAACCAAATCTTTCAACATTAAAAGTTGCAACTATAATTAATCAAATTATGGGTCAAATAGTTTATAATACTAATGAAATAGCTGATTTAGAAGTGCTTGTTAAAAATAAATTAGAAACATCCCATTAATATTTATATATAATTAATATTTACATGTTATCAAATAATTAAAATTAACTCTTTGATGAGTAACTTCTGAATAAATTTTTTCTAGTTCGGCTGTTATTTTTTTTACCATATCATATCTAATAACATTAACAAATAGAATTCCACCAGGATTTAAAATGCTTTTAACAACAGAATAGTCAACTATTATTTTTTCAGCAGCATATGTATCATCAACGATCATGTCATATTTATTAGGTGTTAATTTTATATAGTCATTAACATCATTTAAATAATAATTAATTTTTTTAGGTGGATTATCGTTTATTGTATTAAATAATTTGAACATTCTCATATCAATATCCACACAATCAATTTGATTAATATTTCTATTTTCAGCCATAGCCAAAGGTAAACCACCTAAACCAAATCCTAAAATACACACGTTATTAATATTTTTTGGATAATTTTTTAAAATTGTATTTAAATAAACAAAATCACATTTTTTAGTGTCTTTATGGTATCTACTATGTGTTAATAATGTTGTTTTATCATACAAACTATATATATCATTTTTTAAGAATAAGCAATAATTTTCAAAACAAAATAAAGGCTCATTAGTGTCCACATTTTTTAAATTTAGTTGTATTTTATCTAATTTTTTTAAATCTAATTTATTAATTTTATTATAGAACCCCTCAGTTACATTAAATAATTGTATGATTATAACAATTGTTATTATTATAAATAAAATTTGTCTCATATAATTAAACTTATTTTTTATTTATAAATTTTAAATAAATTAAAATAATAACAATAATAACAATAACAATAATACTTTTCTTATATAATTCAACAATAACAGATCTTATATTTTTACTAGTTTGATTATTAGAATTTTCCATTATATTGTCTGTTGCTATTTTAACTTTGTTAGGATCTTTATCATTTAATCTAAATATGTGATGATTCCAACTATCTAACATTATATTTTTCCATAAATCATTATTAGTAAAAAATAAATTTAATAAATTTGGCATAGCATCTATTTTTTCACCAATCATATTACAATAATCATATGGGTCAACAATAGGTATTCTTTTATATGAACATGCAAATTCTTTTTTAGATTTTATAAAATCTTCTTCAATCTCTTTAATCATATTTTTTTCTAATGGTAATTTTACTTTTTGTGTAATTACTTTACTGACCCATCTTGTTTGTAATTCAACTAACATAGGAATAGATGTTAAATATGGACGAATATAACCTACAAAAAATATACTATCATCTTTGGGAACAAATATGTGTTTATATTTTTTATCATATTTTTTTTCTAAGAAATTAAAACATCCTTTTGTATTATATCCTGTAGCAAATATAATAACATCAAATTCACTAATTGTTTTATTATCAATAAATTTAATTTTATTACCATTAATATTTTCAATATATTTTCTTGGTTCTATTTTACCTTTAGCAACAGCATCAACAATATCTCTACTTTTAACATAATAATCATTAAGATAATCACACTTTGGTTCCCATTCTTTAATACCACTACCATATGAACCAAAATAAAAACTTACATCCTTAAAACCAAAATTAGTATTTACATATTTTTTACCAACAATATTTTTTATAATAAAATCTAATGATCGTGAGTATAAAGTATCAGCTGAATTTTTAGCACCAAAAAATCTAGGTTGAAACCATCGTCCATTTTTCATTGAAACAGTTACTTTGTTATTTTTATTCGATAAATATATAGCAATATCACATGCACTATCACTACCTCCAATAACAAGTATTTTTTTATTAACTAATTTTTTATAGTAGTCTTTAAAATTATCTGCATGATATTTTTCTCCAGTAAAATTATCAAAAAATTTATCAGATGGATAATTTAAACATTTATTTACAGCACCGGTTGCTATTATAATTTTATAACTCTTATAAACTGTATCTTTTGTATAACAATGCCATATGTTATTTATTTTTTTTATTTTAATAACTTCAATATTATTTTTAACATAAGGTAATAGTTTAAAATGATCAGCATATTTTTTATAATAATCTAATACAACTGAATGATGTGGAAATTCAGCTACTTGATTATCTATTGGAAAATCTGAGATTGTTAAATATAATTTTGAAGTAACCGAATATGTAAATTCTAAAACACTAGGATGATTTTTAATATTCCAAATACCAAAAGGTTCCGGATTTTTATCTAATGCTATAATATTTGTCATACCTTCTTCTATTAAATGTTTTAAAGACATTATACCAGATATACCTCCCCCTACTATTAATACATTGTAAATCATATATATTGTTTTATATATTTTATATTATGATTGTTTTTTAGTATTAAGAAAAAAATTGATAATTTATTTATAGAAATAATAGCTTGATATATTAATGGAAAAGCATAAAAACATTACAAATTATATGAATGATGGTTTTATTATAAAAAACCCTGACGGTGAAGATGAAATTATTCATATTCCTTACAATTTAAATAATGTCTTAGTAAATGAATCAGATATTATTCAAATTTTGAATCAATATAATGTTAATATTGATAAAATTAATCATATAGAATATTTTAGACAAGCATTTACTCATAAATCATATTGTAGGAAAGATATCTACCCTTCAAATATTTTATCAGATGCAAAAAATGAATTGGGAAATCCAAAGGATTTATTGGAATTAATGGATAAAAGTTATGAAAGATTAGAATATTTTGGAGATCGTGTTTTAAAATTAATTGTGTCTATGTATTTGTTTCATCGTTATCCAAAACAAGATGAAGGTTTTATGACAAGATTACAAACTAAAATCGAAGATAAAAAAAATTTATCAATTATGTCAAAAGAAATTGGTCTTAGTAAATTTTTTATTATTAGTAAACAAATTGAACTAATGAATGGTCGTAATTTAGAAAAAATTCATGAAGATGTTTTTGAATCATTTATTGGTGCATTATTTTTATCTAATGGCTTTGAACCTTGTATGTTTTTAATTATTAATTTGTTAGAAACATTAATTGATTATTCTGAAAAACTTTATTGTGATAATAACTATAAAGATCAATTACTTAGAATTCATCATCAAAATAAATGGAAATTCCCACAATATGTTACTATTCATTATGAAGGACCACCACATAAACGTAAATACATTATGGGTGTTGAACGTCATGATGCAGAACCCGATTGTCCGATGGAAAAACGTTGCGTTAGTTTTGGTATTGGATCTTCAAAGAAAGAAGGTGAACAAAATGCTGCTAAAATGGCACTAATTATTCACGGTATTCTTAAACAAGATCAATATTCACAATCTGATATTTATTATCCACCATGGGACAAGATTGCTGCATTTGATGGAGAAACTATGATTATTAAAGTTGATGAAACAAATGAACCATCTGAATTTGTTATTGATGAAGATAAACCTGAATTAATAACTGAGGACATTATAAAATCAAATACTAGTTCTGAAACTATTGAACCAATTATTGAAAAAACAGTTCAAGTTGATAAAAAGTCATCTAAAAAAGATACTGGTGACAAAACCAATAGTCAAAACAAATCAAAAACACAAATAACTCCTCAACCAACTATTATTGAAGATTCTGATGATGAAAGTAGTAGTGAATCAGAAATAGAAGTTAAAAAACCAAAAACAAAGATAACAAAAGAATCGGTAAAAGAAGAAACTAAAGAAAAAGATAAAAAGAAGAAATCTACAAAGGAACCAGAAACCAAACCTAAATCTGATACAAAAACTAAAGCTAAAACTAAGGCAAAAGAAACTACCAGTGAAAAGAATAAAAAGAAAGAAAAGAAAAGTAAAATTGAAAACCTAGAATTTGGATCTGATTCCGATGATGGAAACTACTCTGATAAATCAGTTAATGATGATTAAATCATCTCTTTAAATGTAATCAAACGCATAAAATGAGATAAAACTATTAAAAAAAAACCTTACTTTATCAATAATGTCTGAACAATTGCAAAGTGTATTTTTCTCCAAAGACACAATTGCTGGACTAAATAAAATTTTAATCCAACAATCTAACTATCAAAATTTAAATAGAGAGGGAAAAGAAAAATTAATAAATGTTTTAATTAAAAACATGAAAACAGTATATAGATCATTAGATACCTCTAAAATTAATAAGGATAATTTTCCTTCTATTTTTGACCAATTTAAAAAACATTCGGTTGTTGAAGCTCTTGGTGAACTTAAAAAAACTAATGTGTTAATGAACCATCAACAAGATCCATCTGATTTAAAATTTCAGAGGGATTTCAAATCTAACCCAAATCCAGGAAATAAATTTATGGATAGACCAGAATCAACCAAAACTGTAACCCAAAGTCAAAATCCAACTCCGTCTAGCTTAAATCAACGTGTTAATAATATGGAAAGAAAAAGAGAAGAACAACGTAAATCAAATGATCCTTTTGCTGGTTTTTCATCTGATCAAAGTTATGAATCAAGTTTGGATCAAGCATTTAGACCCATTGTTGATAATTTAACTGATCAAGAATATTTTAATAATTATGATACTGGAAGAAATGCTCAAGATATTAATGCAAGAATGGAAAACATTCAACAAATGAGACAAAATGAAGTTGGAAATAGAAACCAAAAACCACCAACACCTGACTTTTTAAAACCAAAGAAAACCAATCCAGATAGATCAGGTTATAATGATTCTAGACAATCTCAAAATAATTATGATAATAGAAATAATAATGATAGAGATGATTATAGACAGCCACAGACACAGTCAAATGGTAAACCTGATTTCCAAAACATGAAATCATCAGATTTTAATAGAGGATTTCAAGGACTTGCAAATGATACAGGTGACAATCTTATGAGTTTAGATAATATTGATAAACCATTAATTGACGAAGAAATGATTGAAGATAATACTAGTTTTGAAGACAGATTAAAAAGATTACAATCAGATAGAGATAATATTAAAGTACCTCAATCGGGTGGTAAAGTTGATTTTACTAGCGAAAGCTTTCCTAAATCAGATATGAACTCAAATAGCGTACAATATAATAACAATAATAGACCTAATAATAATAATAATCAAAGAGCCCAACCAACTAATTCTGATTATGATCAAAATAAAAAAGGTGGTCAGGTATTAACAAGACAACAACAACTTGAAATGATGCAACAGCAAGCTAGACAAATGCAACAAAATAATAATAATAGTAATGATCAAAATAGAGTTAGATTTAATGACAACAATAATGAATCAATAAGAAATGATATTGAAGCAAAAAGAAATGAATTTGCTAGAGAACAAGAACAAAGATCAAGATCTAATTATGAATCAAATAATTCTAATAGAAACAGTCAACAATCTAATCAATATCAATCTAATCAAAATTCTCAATCTAATGACAAATTTAGTGATTTAAGAAATAGTATGAAATCTATTAATATTGATGTTAAAGAAGATGCAGCAAAATTAAATCAAATGAAACAACAAATAGATGATTTAAATAATGAAATAAATGAGTTAACACAAATTATAGATGATTTAAAATATGAAAACTCAAAATTAAAACAAACTAATGATTTTGATAAAATTAATGAAATTAAAAAGCAAATAGCTGAAGAATTTGAACAGTTAAGTTCTAAAAATAGTGAACTTGATACTAAAACAGCTGAATTAAACTTGAAAGAAATTGAAATAAATAAAAAAGATACAGAATTAAAACAATTAATTAAGGATTATGATTATTTATTTAGAACAAATCAATTACAAATTGAAGTATCTAATGAAAATAATGAAACAAAATATTCATATCCTTTGGAAAATGTAAATAATGCAATCGGAATTAAATTAATGTCTTATTCTATACCAAGTCCAATGTTTAATATCGAAGAAAATAAAAATAACGAATTAAAATTATTACACAAAGATAATGAAATAATATTAACTATACCAACAGGAAAATATAATATTGATGAAATTTTAGAAATCCTTAATGAAGATCTAAAAAATAAAAACTTAAATGAACAAATTACAATTAAACTAAACAAACAACAAAAAGTTATTATTGAATTATCTAATACAGATGATGAAATTTCTATAGTTCCAACTATCTTATCAAAACAAAATTTAGGTTTTATTTCAGTTGCTGAAAACAAACACATACATATTGCTGATAGAATATGGGATTTAAGAATGGATGACAAAGTTTATTTATTTTTAAATAATTTATCTGATGAAGTTCCTTTTGGAATATTATATTTTAATGGTAAATCAGTTTGTCAATTTAAATTTGAAAAACCTTTTAATATTGATAAATTAGATATTGAATTTAAAGATTCAAAAGGTTTACCAGTAAATTTCCATAATTTACAACATAATTTAAGTTTTATGATTGAAAAAATTAATTAACATTGAAAAATTAATTAACATTTCTAAAATAAACTTTACGGTTTGCATTCATTTCTTCATCTTTAGTAATATCATTAATAACAGAATCAAATGATTCACCACTTACTAATCTAATAATAAAATTAATTGAATATACTCCACATTCTGAATTATCAAATTGATGTTGAATATGGTTATATCTAATATCAAATCCACCACCTAGAAGATTACTTAAATGACTATTATTTTTAACTAATTTTTCTACTGCTTCTTTATTTGATTTTTTACCATTAATATTTTTAACCTTTTGTATAACATCATTAATTGGTAAATTTTCATGATACTTTTTATTATATAAATATTTGGTAATTCTATTAATATATTTTCTTATTCTTTTTATTGGTTTTCTACCAAGAGAATCAAAAAAGTAAACTTGGTTCTTTTTTAAATCAGTAAACAAACCAACCCAGTGTGATCCATCTTTCCAATGTTCATCTAAATTAATTACTAAACCAATTTTATGTTTTCCATCTTTTTCAAGGTCTTCAAATTTTAAATTACTGATTCCTAATATTGGCAAATCAGCAAAATCTGAAGGAACTGCACCTAAAAATACAAAATCTTTATGAATTGAATGATATTGTTCAATAACATCATTAATATGGGTGGTACTTAACCATTCATATTTTTTTGTTGGACCTTTTGGTCTAAATGTATTTGTTAAAACATCTTCATTATTTAGTTCTTTAACAATATCAAGTCTTAACCAACATGTTTGTTCATTGCATTTATCAGATAATTTTGATTCTAATTCTTGTACTAATTTTTCTTTTGGTTGGTTAACATTAATTTTGCTTTTATTTCTTTTATTATAATTTTCTGCAATTGCCTTTAAAGTTTCTTCAGTAAAACACGAACCATCTGCATATTTTTTACTAGGTGCGCATTTCATGTCTGGATCTAAATTAGTTTCTTTATTTGTATTATTCGAATTCTCTGGAGGATGTTCAAGTTTTGTTTTCATTATTTTTAATTAGATTTTTTTTTATAGAAATTCTATGGTTATAATTATATTGTTATTAGGTTATATATATTTGGAATCAAACCATTTACTAATCCAGTCATTAATTAAATCATAATTTTTAAATAAACTTGGATCAACATTAACATCAGATTTTACATATTTAATTGCCTTTATTAATTCTTGTGTTTCAAGTGAAAAAAACATATGATTATAAGTTTCTAAATCTAATATTGTTTTATCGCCTTTAGTTTTTTCTTTAACATAATTAATACCAATTAAATATCTATATGGTAAATATGAATCAAACCATTCATTTTTAATAATTTTTATTCTTTCAAATTTATTTTGAAAAGCCTTTATTAAATTAATAGTACGAGGTAATTGAAAAGTATATATTTTAATTATAAAACTTGATCCAATAGGTTGGTTGTTAACAAATTGTAATATTGTTTCAAAATCAGATATAAAATCATTTTCCCACAAATTAAATTTTGATGATTTTTCAGGCAATTCAATATAAAATAGACTTGAATTGTTATTAATAATTTTTAAATTTATTAAATCATCAGATGAATTAATTACATAATTTGTTATTGATTTAACATTTGGTTTTTCCTTAAATTCAGTTGATTTTGATCTTTTTAAAAATTCTGGCACAAAATCTAATAATGCTCTTTGAGGAGCAAGCCAATGTATATTTTCATATGGTGGTAATGATGTTAAACTTAATTTTATTAATTCTGGAATAAATGTATGGTTTGTTCTTAATTTAGTTAATAATGTTGAATACGGATTCATTCTATATGACCAACATCTTATCATTTTATAGTTTTTATATAAAAGATCAAAAAATTTATCATAATCTAATTGGGTTGTTATACTGAGATTTGCTTCTGTATAATTTGTAAATGGTTCAATAAATAATTTTATGTTTGAATAATTTTGATTTAAATGTTCAAAAAAACCAATATATTTGTCTTTAATATTTTCCATATTATAATATTTGGTCGACCAAACAAACAAATTTTTAGTAATTGTTTTATTATATAAAAATTTATCCAAACTTTCTTCCCAAGTATCAATATTCCAACTTGAATATTCCAAGTTTTTATTTAATAATTTTGACCAGTAACTAAAATAATTAATGTTTTCAATTAATACCAAATGTACATTTGAATTCAAAAAATATTGATAATAATTTGGAACATACAAATCACTAATTATAACTATTGTTGTTGATAATTTTTTTAATGTTAAATCATCAAATATATCCCAATCTACTATTTCAAAATCTAATTTAAAATTTTCATAATAAGGATGTTTTTTAAGTTCTAAAATTCTTTTATATATACTATTTGATTTTGATTCTGAATTTTGAATCTTTTTCTTTTCAAATAAAAATAATATCCCTTCTGTTATTTTTTGTTTCCATTCGATAATTTTTGGAATTGGTAAAGGTATATCATAATGAATAAAGCTTGAGTTAAATGAAACAACCGGTATCATCTTTTTTTTCCCATCAATATATAAATTTTTTTGAATAACTGGATAATTACCTAAATTAACAAAAAACATCAAAGAATATTGAGATTCCGATTTTTTTAATATGTGACCAAATAATTCAAATAAATTTTTAATTATTATCTGATCGTTTTTACTTACTGAATTTTTATTAGCAAATACTATCCAATCTTTTATTTTGTTTTTAATAATATTAACAAATATTCCCTTTCCTTCATTATTGTTAAATAAATATAAAAAGGTTTGAATAATGTCTTCAGGAACAGGATCTAAATAAATTGGTTCAAGTAATTTCACTTTAATTTGATTACCAATTAAACCAACACATTTTTTTGATATTTTATTTCCAATAATTTCATATGGTAATTTTGCAATAACCTTATTTGGATTATTAAATATTTTAATGTTTGTTGACATTTATTTATCTTGAGATTTAATTTTTATGTTATTAATTAATTAATATAAAATAATTTAATTATTCAATCAAATAAATTGAATAATCATAACCAAGTGAATCTCCAAAATATGATACTCCTCCGTGAAATAATTCTTCAGGATTTCCTTCACTATTTGTAATAGTAATTGAAGGAAATTCATTTCCATTAAAAACATAATTTTCAATGCTATTTACAATTCCTACTTTTGGATAAAGTGAATAAATATATTTTTGAGAATATGGGTGGAATTGAATATAAATGTTATCTCCAATTTTTACATCTAAAAGTTTAATTGGAATTTTATTTTTATTTTCAATAATTTTGTCTGTTTTTTCAACAACGGTATTGTATTCTGAATCATCAAACCATGAACACATTATAAAATTAATAATCATAATAATATTTAAAAATTTCAACTTTTTATTTTTAATTATTTAAATAATTAAAATCTAAATAATTAATATATATGTCATTCGAACAAAAATATTTAAAATATAAATCCAAGTATTTAGCTCTTAAATCACAAGTTGCTAATTTAAAATTGAACCAATCACAAGTACAAAACGGTGGATCTTTTTATGGTAAAAACTTTGATGAAGTATTAAATTTAACTCAAACTCCTTTACAATCTGATAATTATGGTTTAAAAGGTGGTAATTTTACTAAAGTTGCTGAATACAAAAAATTAGCTGCTTTATTAAACAGCGACAAAGAAGTTTATACTACTGAAGTTTCTGAATTATCACAAAGTGCTGGATCTGAAGTTGAATCTGAAAATAAATCCGAATCTTCTATTGCACAATTAACTGACACACCTAAATCTGATTCTGAAACACCTAAAACAAAAAAAATTGTTTCTGAAACACCTACATCTAAAGTTAAATCTGAAACACCTATATCTGAATCAGCATTATCTGAAACACCAAAATCTGAAGTTAAATCTGAATCAGCATTATCTGAAACACCAAAATCTGAAGTTAAATCTGAAACACCTGCTTCTGAACAACAAATTGGTGGTAAAAAAGCTAAATCAAATAAAAAATACTTTTTTGATGACTCCGATGTTAACTTAGACAGTACTACTACTGATTCTGACTTGTCTTCTTTAGATACTGATACAACTGATTCTGATGAAGATTTATAAATTGTTTATGCCATAAAATTATATTAATTAAAAATTATTTAATATGATTTAAAAATTTCTATTTAAAAAATATTTATTTAACATATTTAATGAAAGCAATTAGTGGAATTAATGAACTTGATGAATTTATTTTAAATAATATTGAAAATAAAAAATCCGTACTTTTGTATTTTGGAGCCCAATGGTGTGGCCCTTGTAAACAACTCAAAAAAAAATTGGATGAACCAGATATGGTCAAAAGTATGCCCAATCTTGTAGTAGCATATCTTGATGTTGATGATGATGAAAATTCTAGTTTGGTCAAACGTTATAAAATTGATGCATTACCAACACAAATATTTATTAAAGTTGATAATAATAAAATTATTGAAGTTAGTAGAATTGAAGGCTATGATTTAACAAGATTAAAATTAAATTATGACAGTTATTAATTAAATTATGACAGTCATTAATTACTTTGATATCCAACAATTATTTATTCTTATCCATAATTTAAAATCACTGGTTAAAATAATAGATCCATCAGATAAATATTCTGTTGAATCAATTATTAATTTTAAATTTGATCCATCAAAATAATTTGTTAATTCTAATAATTCTCCATTTTGTACATTCCATGCCTTATTTACAATTTGATCATTATTTGAAATTGCAATAAAATAATAACCACTCACTAAGTTTGAATCGGTACCAAAATTATTATTTTGATATAGTTTATTATTCTCATAAAAATATTCAAAAGGTTTATTAGTATTTGTCGATACTAAAATTGATGTTGTTTTTGGATATATTTTTAGTTTTATAATTTTATCAATACCAATACTTTCTATTAAATTTTTTTTATTTTCCAAATTTAATAATTTTTCTTCTAATATTCTAATTATTGACATTGTATTTTCTTCATTAAATAATAATTGTCGAGTATTATTTTCATTAGATTTAATTATTTTATCTTCAAAAGATTTTGATATAATTTTAAGACTATTTTTTAAAATTGTTAAATCACTATTAAAACATTTATTAGATTGACTATTATTTAATTCAAGTTGTTTCATATCATCTTTTAAATCTGATAAATTCTTTGTTAACTCATTAATTAAATTATCAGTAATATCTTTAGATAACTCATTATTTGTTACTTTGTCATTAATTTTTTCAATTTGATTTTCTATTTTTTGAAATTGATTATTAATTACTTGTTTTTCTTTAATTTTTAAACTGTTAACTAAACAATATATATTTGTTGACCTTAACATACACGTATATATAAAAGTATAAATTTTATTTTTTCTTAACATTTATTTTAAAAAAATTGATTATTATAATTAATATACCTTATGGAGTAGATTATAATGTCTAACAAATATGTTGTTAATAGTATGAGAATCCTAAGCAGTTGGGGTTATAATTTACCATCCAATACCGATTGTACAATTTGTCGTTGCAATTTAAATACTAACAGTTTATACAACCAAGACAAAGGAATTGATTCATATGTTGTCGAAGGAACATGTGGTCATTCTTTTCATTTTGAATGTATTAAACCATGGGTTGAGAAAAATAAACACTGCCCAATTTGTTCAGCCCCATGGGCATATGCTAATAATCCTACTAGCAAAGATGATAAATTCAATGAAGCTCCTAAAAAAGTTGCTAAAAAAATTCAATCTTAAGCAAAATTTGATTTAAAAAAAAATTTATTTATATTACATAATGCAAAAAAAATTTAGTGATGACTATGAAATTGGTGTTGACGAAGCAGGACGGGGTCCATTAATTGGACGTGTTTATGCAGGTGCTGTAATATGGGGACCAAACACAAAAGACAATGAAATAATTATTGATTCTAAAAAATTATCTGCGAAAAAAAGAGCAGAAGCGTTAAAATGGATCAAATCAAATGTTCATGCTTGGGGTGTTGGATATGCAGAACCAGATGAAATTGATAAAATAAACATTTTGGAAGCTACTAAATTAGCGATGGATAGAGCTATAGAAAATTTAAAAACTAATTTTAAATTAGAAAAACCTGTTGAAAAACTAATTATTGATGGTGTAGGTTGGGAAAAGAAATTTAAAAATTATTCGGTAAAATCTGTTGTAAAAGGAGACGCAACATATTTATCAATAGCAGCAGCATCAATTATTGCTAAAGAATATCACGATGATTATATCAAACAAATTTGTTTAGAAAACCCAGAATTAAATCAAAAATATGATTTAGAAAATAATATGGGTTATGGTACTAAAAAACATTTGGATGGTCTATCAGTTCATGGAAATAGCAAGTATCATAGAAAATCTTTTAAACCATGTTGCAATTATTAAATATAGTTGTGATTACAATAAACCTTGTTACAATTACAATAAACCTTGTTGTAATTGCAATAAATTAATATATAAATATAATTAATATACTATAAATGTCAAATTTAAAAATAGAACCTGGTGGTAGATGTGGACCACAATTTAAAGGAAAATGTGGTGAAGGTAGATGTTGCTCAGTTTTTGGATGGTGTTCTAGATCAGATGAACATTGTTGTAAATATAGAAGACGAGATAATACTTATCACGGTGTTAATGCTGGCTCTTGTGCTGATTTTAGAGAAAGTCAAAAACCTACAAAACAAAATACTGCACCTAATATTACATCACATACTGTTAGTCCTTATACTTACAATAGTTATGCTTCTGCAACATGCCCATGCAATGCATGGTTTAGAGTTTTGTTTAAATATGAAGACGGTGTTATATCAAATCCATCTAAATCAATAAATGCAATAAATTGTCCAACATATTGTAACCCTAATGTAATTTTAAATTTAGATTTAAATAATTTGAAGGCGTTAAAACTAAATAAATATCCTCAATTAATTTTACAATTTAGTCCAAATAATTCTACTTGGAAAAATTCAGATGTAAATCCAATAAATGTTGATCAAAATAAAAAAACATATCATTTTGGTACTAATGAAAACGGATTATACACAACACAAGAATCAATTTGTGATACATCAATTTGTAAATCTTGTTGTGCCCAATCAAGATGTAATACTATAACTGATCAAAAAAATAGATTTACAAAAATTATCAATGAACTAAAAGAAACCGAATCAAAATTAAAATTAGAAATTGATAGGTTAACAAAAGAATATAATGATAAGAAAAAAATTATTGATAACAGAATAATTGAATTAACAAAACAAAAAAATGATAAAAATAAAATTTATGAAAATTTGGTTTTACAAAAACAATTAGAAAAAAATAAATTAATTACTGAAATTACAAATGATATAAATAATTTAGGTAATCAACATAAATTAAATGTTAGTAAAATGAATGGAGATTTAGAATTATTAAAAACTAAATCAATTGACGAACTTGGTAAAAAATTTGATGAACAAGAAAAAATGTATCAACAAAAAATAAATCAAGTTATTAAATTAACTGGTGAGTTATCATCAAATGAAATTAAAAGAAATAAAGAATTATATGACGAATATAATAAACAAAAAGATGAAGCAACTAAAAAATTAAAAGAAAGTAGAGAAAAAAGAGAAAAAAAATTAAATGACCTAATACAAAAATTAAATGGAGAACATGAAAAAAAATTAGCTGATTTAATTAAAACCCATACTACATCTATTGAAAAAATTAAAAAAGATAACGACAAAAAATTAGAAGAAGTCAATGAAAAATTTATAAAAGAAGAAAAAGATTTTGAGGATTTTAAAAATCAGATTGACAAAAATATCAAAGAACTAAAAGATTTTAACTTGAAATCAGAAGTTTTATATGAAAAAGAAATTGTGAGATTAAATGAACTTATTAAAGAAACCGAAACTAAAAATCAACAATTTTTAAAAGAATTACAAACTAATTTAAATAATGAAATGCAAAATATTAGATCTGCTGGCAATGAAACTAAAAAAGAAATTTTAAATAAAACTAAAATATCTATTGAAAAAAAATTAGATCACTTAAATAATAAAAAAGAGTCTATTAATAAATCATTTGTAGATCAAAAAAATGCATTGGAAGCTGATTTTGATAAAGCTTTAGAAACTCAAAAAGAAGAATATATTAAAAAAATTAATGATATGAAAGCTTCTAATAAAGGTACTTTGGATGAATTAGAATCAACAAATAAAGAATATAAAAAAATATTTGATGAAACAAAAAGTAAATTAAATTCATTAAATGTTGGATATCAAGCAAGTATTGCAAAATTTGATATTGAATTTGAAAATGTAAGAAAAAGATTAGCTACTGAATTTGCAAATACACTCAAAGATCTTGAAACTAAAAGACTTAGTTTAATTAAAAATGCTGAAGAAAAAACAATTCAAGAAATTAAAAAATTAGAAGAATCAACATCAAAAGTACGTCAAGAGGCTGAAGAAGAATCTAAAGTATTTAATGAAAAGCTAAAGAAATTAATAGAAGATTTAGAAAATGAAAAAATGGAAGTTGTTAAAAAACAAAATAAAGAATTGGAAGATCAATTATTGTCATTAAAAGAAAAATATGTTAATAAAAGTGTTGAACTCGAAAAAGAATTATCTGAAATTAATAGAAAATTATTAGAATCTGAAACAAATCTTAAAAATAAGAAACAGTGGTTAGAGGAATTAAAACAAAAAAAGAAAACATATTCATTAGTTAGTGAAAATTTAACATTAACTTTTTGGATATTAGTTATTCTTGTTCTTTTAAATGTTGGCTCATTCGCATACTTTTATACAAAAAAATAATTTACAAAATAATATTATAATTTCTATTGTTATTTAATTATAATATTATGTCCTGTGACCAATGCACATCGAAATGTTGTAAATCATGTTCATATAGTGATGAATTAAATGTTCAAACTAATTTACAACTTGCAATTAATAAATTAATTGAAGAAAAAAATAAGAAAATTAAACAAATTAATGATTTGGACTTGGAAGTTAATAAAATTAATGACGAGTTTATTAAAACAAATTCTAATATTGAATCAGTTAATAAAGAATTTTTAAAAGTTCAACAAGAATGGACTAAAAAAAAGTTAGATACTGTTAATAAATTTAATGATGATTTAGCTAAACTAAAATCTGATGTTGATAAAAAAAATAAAGAACTAATTTCTAGGTTAGAAGTTGAAAAACAAAATTCTATTAAAAAAATAATGGAAGAATTTCAAAAAAGGGAAATAGAATATAAAAAAGCCTTGGAAAAAATAGAAGCAAACATTAAAAATTTAAGACAATCCGAAGAACAAAAATCAAAAGTATTTATTGCAGAACAAGAAAACCAATCAAAACAAATAATTAATAAACTACAAGAACTTTATAATAAAAGAGATACTGAAATAAAGTCTCAAATTGACTCCTTAAATAATAAAAATTTAGAAGAAACCAAAAAAATAAATGCGGATTATAGTAATAAACTTTTAGAACTTGAAAATAAATTAAAATCTCGTCAAAAAGTTATTGAAGAAGAACGTAAAAAAATAACTGCAAATTTTGATTCAATTAAATCAACTTTAGTTAATAATTTAGAAGCAATCAAAAAGAAAAAGCAAGAAATTGATTCAAATTATCAAAAAAAACTTGCTGAACTTGAAAAGAAAATTAAAAATATTGATGAAAATATGAAAGAAATGTTAAATGAATTAACTGGGGAAATTAATAAACAAATTAAAGATTTAGAACAAAAATCAAATACTGAACTTAATCAAACAGTTTCTAAAATTGATTTAAATTTTGAAAAATATATTGACAAAATGGTTGAAAACAAAAATAAAATAGAAGATAGCTTTGAACAAAAAAAACTTAACTTAAATAAAGATTTTGATAGAATTCTTGAAAATCAAAAAAATGATGTTAACCAGAAAATAGAAGATATTAAAAAATCCAACAAATTAATTAGAAATCAGGTTGATCAAATTAATTCGGAATATGAAGACTTTTCAAAAAATTCAACTCAAAAATTAAAAGCATATGAAGAAAAAATTAAAAAAAATATTGGAGAGTATGAAATTGATTTTAAAAATAAAAAGGCTAAATCTGAAGACGAATTTAATAAAATTAGAGATGAACTTGAAAATAAAAGACTTGAAACCATTAAAAATAAAAGAGAAGATACAGTTAAAAATATTAATTTTTTAAAAGATGAAATTACTAAAATTAAAACTTCTCTTCAAGAAACAGCTGACCTAAATAAATCAAAATTAATTAAATTGGTTTCGGATCTAGACAATAATAAAATTAAAATTATAAATGAAAATAGAAATGAAGTTTCAAACCTAATTCAAAACTTGGAAGAACAATATAAAAGTCAAATTAAGTCAACTAACACAATATTAGAAGAAGTTTTAAAAGATCTTAAAAAATATAATTTAGAAGTTGATAAGGAAGAATTAGAATACAATCAATTAAATTCAAAAATTAATCAATATAAATTAATTGCTAATTATCCAGATTTTTTTACATTTATTATTGTTCTTTTAATGGCTAGTTTATGTTTTATTTATGTTTGGTTTTTAAAACTAAAAAATAAATAAAATAGCAAATTTATAACAAATCATTAATTTCTTTTAATGTTATATTAATAGTGTTGTTACCATAGTTATAATTTGATAACAATGTACTAATTGTTTTTCTTACTTGACCAGTTGGTTTGAATAATTTTTTAAGACCTTCATCTTCAGATATTTGATCATATAATAAGGCCATTTTTACAATTTTTGATTTATCATCAGTTTTAAGACCAGCAGATCTTAATTCCCAATACATAAAATCAATTGTTGGATTAAAATTTTTTAAATTAAAAACATTCTTTGTAGGTTTAGATTGAGCATCTGGTTCATAATTTATTTTATACACAGACTGTGTAAAAACTTCTTTTCTTTTTTCTGGATTTTGTTCTTTTACAGCATTATCAAAATGTTTTAATACAACTTCGGATATTATTTTATCGTGTTGTTTTAACTTATCCACATTAGTATTTACAATTGATAAAACCAATGTAATTAATTTTTTTAAAGATTCTTCGTTAGATTCAAGTAACCCAGTATCAAAACATTCAGTTTTATTAGGTAATATCATTATTAAAAATACTAAAATTAAAATAATAAAGGTAAGTTTATGCATATTATATTAGATGTTAGATATATTTTTTATAATTTTATTTTAATAAAAAATTGATAATATATTATTTTATATTGGATCTCTAGGTTAATAATATGCGCGAATTTAAAAATAAAAGGAAGAATACCTGCTCTTTTAAAACTACTGAAAATAATAGTAGTCAAAAACAATATGCGGGTAATAAACGTCAAAGATCACAAACTCCAATTACATCAATTGTATCTTCCAAAAATTTAAACGCAAATTCAAACAAAAGAAAAAAAGTAGATCTTGATTCTGATAATTGCAATGAAATTGAAATTAATGATATTACAACTAAATTAAACAAAGAACAAATTAATTCAAATGGTGATACTATTATATACACACGGGTTAGTTCTAAAAATCAATCATTTGGTACTAGCTTAGATTCACAACTAGAATTATGTAAAGAATATTGTGTAGAAAATAATTTTAAAATTATAAGTGAAATATCTGAAGTAGTTTCAGCTAGAAATATTGAAAAACAAGAAAACCTATTAAAGATATTTAGCGAAAACAAAGATTTTAACCTTATTATTCTTGAACCAACTAGAATTTCAAGAGATCTCTGTGGTTTTATTAATCAATATAATTATTATAAAGATAATAATATCACTTTACATTTTGTTCAAGATAATTTAATTTCAAATAATAGTATTGATTTTAAAAAAATTATTAGCGGGGTATATGATGGTGAAAATGAATCAATTGCATTATCAAACAGAATTAAACATAGTATTAAAAAAAGAAAATCAAACGGTACATATTTTCCTTCAACTACTCCTTATGGATTTGACTATCAAACCTGTCAAGAAGGAAATAAAACAGTTAAAGTTTTAGTTGAAAATACTAAAGAGCAAGAAATTATTGACCTAATTAATAAATTACATTGGGGTGCTAACTTTAAAGAACTTGAAGCTATTCTTCAAAAAATTACTGGAAAAAAACACGACTTGTATTTTCCTAATTTTGATAATGACACTACAAATTGTCTAAAATATGGAAATTTAATGTTAGTTGATATTGCTAACTTTTTAAATTCTATTCATATTCAAAGAAGAAACCACGATTGGAATCCTAAAAGTGTCAAACAATTAGTAGATTATTAAAAAAATTGATTTTTTTATTTATTTAAATATATAATTAATATTTAATGTCATTTTCACATCAAGATTGGACACCAGTTGTAATTAAAAAAAATACCAATACCAAGCAAACAAATCCAGCAAATCTTGTTGCCAAACAAGGAGCTAATAAACAACAAGCAGCTATTAAAACAGAAAAAGTTTGGGACGCTTCTGACCCAGATGGAGAACCAGAAACTCGTCCTGTTATGATTGACAAAGAATTCGGTCAACAAATTACCAAAGCACGTGTTGCTAAACAAATGACCCAAAAAGATCTTGCTAATGCACTCAGTCTTCCAGTTAGTGTAATTACTGATTATGAGAGAGGTCAAGGTATTCGTAATGGAAATTATGTGAGTAAGATTAAAAAGTATTTAAATATTAATAAAAATACTCAATAATTTATTTATAAAATAATAGGCTTGTAATTAATTAATTTAATCAAGAAATTCACATTCTTCATTTTCTACTTTAGTTACTATCTTATGATTAATATTTTTAACATCATCCATGTCAATTTGACGAATAATTTCATTGTTTTTAACTTCTATTAATCTCATTTCAAAACCCATTTTTTTATATAATTTTCTTCTATGTCTTCCTTGATTTACAAAACTTGGTAATTGATCAGTAAAATCATAAATAACAGGTCTTGTATTTGGATCAATTTTTCTAATAACACGACCAACTGCTTGTTCTACTTCTCTTCTTGATGTTACCATAAATAATGTATTTAAATCTGGAATATCTAATGCTTCAGAGGCCATACCATATGATGCAAAAATTACCTGGGCAGTTTCTGCTATTTTTAAAGCTTTTTGTTTCATACCTCCAATATAAAAATCAGATGAAGCAACTTCTCTTTCGTCTATTCTTTTCTTTAGTAATTCCAAATGTTCAATTCTATCTGATAAAACTAATATTTTTCTATTTGCTTCTTGTAATATTTCTTCCATTGTATCAATAATAAACTTATTTCTTCTACCAATTGTTGTTAATTTATTAATAGTTTTTGGTCTATTTACATCACCATTGTACATTAAATATTCTTTAAACTTTTCATGTTCAATGTCATAATTTACTATGTTAACTAATACACGATTATTTTCTTCAACATCTGCCTTGTACATAATATCTCCAAAATACCAATAAAGAATTTTTTCTAATTTATCAGATCTCTTTGGAGTTGCACTAAGACCTATTGTTAATTTTGATGCAATCAATGGTAGTGCTTTTGAAAAATATTGTGATGGCGCATGATGAGCTTCATCAAAAATAACCATTCCAAAGTCTCTAAATATTTCACTATCGTATTTTTCTTTTGCTATTGATTGTAACATACCAATCACAATATCTTTACCATCAATGTCTATTTTATTTTGTTGAATAATACCAATAGACGCATTTGTAAATTGTTCTGCTCTTTCTTTCCATTGATTTAGCAAAAAGGTTTTGTGAACAATAACAAGAGTCTTTACTTTAAATAAGCAACTAAGATAAAGTGACAAAACTGTTTTACCTGCAGCACATGGTAAAACTAATACACCACCATCATTTTCTTTAATATGAGGTACTATTTTATCAACAATTTCTTTTTGTTTTGGTCTAAGATCTCCATTAAATTTTGCTTTTGATTTTGCACCTTTTACTTCTTTATTTTCATCAGGTTTTCCTAATTTTTTTATACCATAATGTTTGGGAATACTGATATATTCATCGTTTTCCTGATAAACACTAAAACGGTTAGGTTCTTTGTCTTTTAGAAAAGAGCATGTTTGAAATGGTTCTACAGTTAATTCATTCTTCAATAATTCAATAGTTGTTTTGAATTTGTCTGTTTTAGGCACCAAATATCCTTCTTTACACAATATCGTTTTAGACATTATTATTAATTATATAAATATTTAAAAGTTTAGCTTTTAAATTTCAATTTTATAAAAAGTTTAAGATTTTTTTATAAGTTATATTATAATGGAGTCCGTTAACAAGATGTTAGATTTTGTAAACAATAATAAAATATTAAGCTCAGTTCTTGGTTTGTTCTTAGTTTTGTACGCTGCTATGGCTGCTCCAAAACTCCCTAAAAACGTTGCCAAAATTTTTGACAATACCTTATTCAAATTAGGCTTTATGTTTATGATTGGTTACTTAGCTACTAAAGATCCTTCTACCGCTATTATCAGCGCAACTGCTTTATTAGTTACTATTCAAACCTTATCTGCTCATGAAGCTGCTGAAAAGTTTGCAGATGAAGCTAAACCTTTAGCTGTCGTTAAAGCTGAAGCTAAATCCGAAACACCTAGATCTGAAACACCTAGATCTGAAACACCTAGATCCAAAACACCTAGATCCGAAACACCTAAATCCAAAACCCCAAGATCTAAAACCCCAAGATCTAAAACCCCAAGATCTGAAACCCCTAAATCTGTTACTATTGCTTTATCTCCTAACAGAGCTGATTTTATCAACGAATGCATGAAGAAAGCTGAAGCTCACTATGGTGCTGCTCAAAAAGCATTAGCCGAAGGCAAACCTGCTTTAGCTGAAGCTCATAAACAAGAAGCTGCTAAACAAGAAGTCAAAGCTGAATCAGTTGTTAAAGCTAAGCAACATACAGTTTTAGCTGAAAAAGCTAAAGCTGAAGGCAAACCTGCTGTTGCCGAAGCTCACTTAAAAGAAGCTGCTAAACAAGAAGTCAAAGTTGAATCTTTAGTTAAAGCTGAAGCCCACAAACAAGCTGCTGCTGTTGCTGAACAAAAAGGTGACATGAAAGCTGTCAAAGCCCATGTTAAAGAAGCTGGTAAACAAGAAGCTAAAGCTGAAGCCTTAGTTAAAGCTGAAGCTCACAAACAAGCTGCTGTTGTTGCTGAACAAAAAGGTGACATGAAAGCTGCTGTTGTTCATGCCGATAAAGCTGCTAAACAAGAAGCTAAAGCTGAAGCCTTAGTTAAAGCTGAACAATTAAAACAAGCTGCTGTTGTTGCCGAATCTCAAGGTAAACCTCAAGAAGCTAAACAATTAGTTCAAATTGCTAAAGTTGAAGAAGAAAAAGCTAAATTAATTACTAAATCAGAAGTTAAAATGGAAGCTGCTGTTAAAGCTGAAGCCATGGGTAAACCTCAAGAAGCCCAAAAATTAGCTGCTAAAGCTGAAAAATTAGAAGAAAAGGCTGTTGCTTTAATTCAAGGTAAAGTTGTTGCTGAAGCTGTTAAACAAGAAGCTAAAATCCCTATGCCTCCTAGCCCTACTATGTTAGCTAAAGTTCCTTCTGAAACCCCTAAATCTGAAACCCCTAAATCCGAAACACCTAAATCAGAAACCCCTAAATCAGAAACACCTAAATCAGAAACCCCTAAATCCGAAACACCTAAATCCGAAACCCCTAAATCTGAAACCCCTAAATCTGAAACCCCTAAATCTGAATCACCAGTTGCCATGCCTAAAATGAAAACTCACAAAAAACAATCAAGATGTGGTGGTGCTTTTAACATCAGCGGATATAGTGGATCTGATTATGCATCATTTTAAATTAAAGCTATGCAAAATATAAAATAATAATAATTAAATAATATTTTAATTATTTTTATTTGTTTTTTATAAACTGTATTAAATTTTTTTTCTAAATTAAATTAATTAATGTCATCGCATAAAGAACTAGAAGATTACATAGAAAATGTATATGGATTTAAAAAAGTTTGGAAAGATAAATGCTCAAAATATGATGTAAAGTCTCAACCTCACATATTACCACCAGTAAAAAGAATTATTGTTATTGGTGATATTCACGGTGATTGGGAAATGACTTTAAAAACACTTAGAATTGCAAAATTAATTGATAAAAATGAAAACTGGATTGGGGGTGATACTGTTGTTGTTCAAGTAGGTGATCAAGTTGATAGATGCAGATATTCTGGAGTACCTTGTAATAAAAAAGGTGCTACAACTCCAGATGAAGGTAATGACTGGAAAATTTTAAAATATTTTACTGAACTACATAAACAAGCATCTAAAGTAGGTGGTGCTGTTTATTCATTAATTGGTAACCATGAATTAGCAAATGTTAGAGGCGATTTAAGATATGTAAGTTACGAGGGTCTTAGAGAATTTGATAATTATAAAAAACCAGACGGAACAATTATTAAAGATGGTAAAGAAGCAAGATTGTGGGCTTTTGATTTTGGTAATCCAATTAGTGAGTTTTTAGCTTGCACTCGTCAAGTCGCTTTAATTATTGGATCAAATTTGTTTGTTCACGGTGGTGTTTTACCTAAAATTGCTAAAAAATATAGTGTAAAAAACCTCAATCAACTCATGACTCTTTATTTACTTGATTTATTAAAAGATTCTGAATTTAAAGATTCTATTAATTCAAGCGAATCACCATTATGGACAAGAACCTATGGTAATATGGGTATGCAACAATATAGTAAAAGTTCTAAACACTTAGACTTGGCAGAATCTAAAAATAAATGTGCCAGTCTTCTAGATCCACTAAAAGAAATTTATAAAGTTGACAAAATTTTTGTTGGTCATACTCCATTAATTGATCATGGTATGGGATCAGTTTGTGATGGTAAAGTATGGTTAACAGATTATGGATTATCTAAAGCTTTTGACAAATTTGATAAAAATGCAACAGTATCAAGCACTGATTCTGAATCTGATCATCATAGGGGCACTCAAAGAGAAGCCCATGTTTTAGAAATATTAAATGACGGTAAAGAAATTAATATATTAAAATAAATAAATCACTGGAAATCTAATTAATTTCATAAACTCCAACTTATTTCTGAAATTGTATTTAAATTTCATAAACTCCTTCATAATTAGTTCCCGTATCCATATTTTCTTGAAAATATCCCAATTGATTTGACAAAAACCTAGTTCTATATACAAAATCATAAGAATAATGTGTATGTCCACTCATCCAACAAACTATATTTGAATAAAAATCTTTTTCTGTCATATTATGTTTGTTTAAAAAACTTTCTGTAAAATCATTTGAAAAATAATCTCTTATATTGTCTGGTTGTTTTAAATATTTTGGATGAGATGTATAATTATCAATAATATGATTTTTTCTTACTGGTGGAAAATGAGTAATAATAATTAACTTTTTGTTTTCCAAATTTGCAATTTTAATTTCATCAAATAGTTTTTTTAATGAATTATTATGTAATTTATTAAAATATTCTAAATCTATTGGAACAGTCCAATTTTTTTCATTTTTCATTTTAATCATGTTAAAATCATTTAATGATTCCGTCGAACCATTATTTTGAATATTTGACCAAAGTATTGACCCGTAAATTCTATAGTTAATATCCTTATCTAATTCTAAATCATAATACGAATCATTTAACAAATGTATATTGGAATAATTTTTAATTAAACTATCATATTCTCCACATAATTTATCATATGTTTTATTATTATGATAAAATTCATGATTTCCTAAAACATAAAAAGTTTTCTTCCAATTGACTGAACAATAATCAAAAAACTTTTTTAAATTGTCATTAGAAAAATTACCAATATCACCAGCTAAAAATAAATAGTCTGCAAGAGGTTTTATAAATGGAATATTTTTATAAAATTCCATATGTAAATCAGAAAATAGCTGAAATTTAAAAATAGTTTTTATATTTGACATTAAAATAGTAACTAAATATTATTTTAATATTAATTCAATTTTTATCTTATATTAATTCTTAGATGCGAGTATACTCACACAAACTCCCCTATTTAATGCTCCTCCTGTCCAATTAACTAGTACAGTTAATAAATCATCTTGGTTTAATTGAAGAGATCCCGATGCACTCGAAGATATTGATACAGAACCATTAATTATTTCAGTTATAAAACTAGTTTGAAGACCATTCACCACTAAAATTGCAGTATAAGTTGTATTTTCTGCCAAGTTTCTAATATTAAATGTCATTTTATTTACAATCATTTTAGTTGGTATAACAATGGTATTTCTCAAAATATCATTTGAAGACATTCCTAATCCAATGTAATCATTTGAACTAACAGAGTTTGATGAAGCTAAAGTTATTAAATAAGAAGTTTCTGATGAAATACCTTGTTCACCTCTATCACCTTTGTCTCCTTTATCACCTTTATCACCCTTGTCACCCTTGTCCCCTTTATCACCCACAGATCCTTGATCGCCCTTATCACCCTTGTCGCCCTTATCACCTTTAATTCCTTGTTCGCCTTTTTCACCACGATCTCCCTTATCGCCTTTATCACCTTTGTCGCCCTTATCACCTTTTTCACCCTTGTCGCCTTTATCGCCACGATCACCCTTGTCACCCTTATCTCCTTTTTCTCCTTGATCGCCTTTATCTCCTTTATCACCCTTTTCACCAACATCTCCTTTTGCACCTTGAGGGCCACATTCACCGTGAGGACCACAGTCTCCTTTTTCACCTTTACATCCTTTTTCTCCCTTATCTCCTTTGTCACCCTTTGGACCTATATCACCGGGCAAACCTCTGCATCCATTTTCTCCTTTATCTCCTTTATCGCCTTTTGGCCCAGCATCACCTTTGTCTCCTTTTTCTCCTTTCTCTCCTTTTTCACCACGATCACCTTTGTCACCCTTGTCACCTTTGTAACCTTTGTCGCCTTTTTCACCCTTGTCACCTCTCTCTCCTCTTTCGCCTCTTGAACCAGTATCGCCTTTGTCTCCTTTTTCTCCAGTGTTACCAGCATCGCCTTTATCGCCTTTGTCACCTTTATCTCCTTTATCGCCTTTATCACCTTTGAGACCTAATTCACCTTTATCACCTTTGTCACCCTTATCTCCTTGGTCACCTTTGTCTCCCTTTTCACCACGATCACCTTTGTTACCTTGATCACCTTTACTACCAGTATCACCTTTACAACCTTTATCGCCTTTTTCTCCACGTTCACCAGTATCACCTTTATCACCCTTGTCACCTTTATCGCCTTTACAGCAGGAATTTTTATTATTAAAACAATTATATTCGTCATCTGAACAACAATCATCCCTACAATTATTTTTACGAGGTTCTTTACCACATTTTTTTGAGTATTTGTCTTCACTTTTTTTATTATGTTTAGTACGTTTTTTACAGTCAGTACTAGAATCTGAACTTGTAAAATATTCATCCGAGGAACAGCTACGGTTTTTTGAACTCATAACTTATATATATTATAAGTGGGATTTTAATTTTAATTTTTTTATATATTTATTTTAAAAATAATAATTAGTATTTATAAAATAATATCGTCATTTGTATTTGAAGAAGGTTTATTTCTACATACTTTTCCATTTATATATGTGCCAAATAATTTACCTTTTGAACCATTTGTATTAATATAATATAATTTATCGTTTTCAAGAATATATGGATTGGATTTATATACTATTTTAATATTTGGGCATTCATCGTTATCAGAATCTGATGATGTTTCACTATCTGACTCAAAATCGCTATCACTATCAAATCCTCTAATTTCTAGTAAATTTTTTGGTTTTTTATTTGGTTCAATTGACTTTATTTCAGTTTTTGTTTTATTATTTAAATTTATAACGGGTTGTTCATTATCTAGATCTTCATCAGGTAAATCAAGTCTTTTGTTTTCTGGTAACTGATTATTTTTTAATTGTAACCAAGTTGATTGAACCAAATGTCTATTATTAAATGTTAGTGCATTAATTAACTCAATAAATGTTTTCTTTCCTTTGTCATCAATAACTAAATATTCAGTTAAATTCTCAATATTTCTTTTATAATCAAGAGCTTTTTTAGATTTTTTGTATTTAAGTTTGTCATATAATAATTTCATTTTATTAATCCCACTCCAAAGCAAGTTATCAAAAAAATCTTTTTTCCTCTGTTTTTCAATTTCTAGTGTTTCAGTATTAATTGTGCTAATGTATTTATCATTGAGAGCGGTTGTACAAAAAGTATGATTTTCTGGAATTTCCTGATTAAAATTTAACATGGATATTAATGAAATTATGCAATTTAATTCTTGATCCATAATATACTCAATTTCTTTTTCAGTTAATATATTTAAATTTTCGTTTCCAATTTTATTTAAAAAATTATACACAGGACCTTTATTAATAGTTCCTTTATTAATATTATTAATATTGTTTATTACAGTATTTGGTTTATTTTTTAATGTTTCTATTTCTTTTTGCATTTTGACAATTATATTGTTGATATTAGAATCTTGATTTTGGTTACAGGATTTTTCATGTCTCCATCTGTTTTGAAAATGTTTAAATTTTTTATTACATTTAACACAGCTATACTTTTTGTCCAATCCACTTTTTGAATAATCATTATGATTATCAGAATGATTATCATGATTATCGGTATGATTATCGTTTCCACTATGAAATTTATTGTTGTGATTCCATAGACTTTTATAAGATTTATAATGTTTATTACATATAACACATTTATATTCCATCCACTAAAAAATGTATATTTAAATATAGAAATTGTCCCTTTAAGTAATTTTAAAAAGTGGATAATCATTTTCCACTCGCGCGCAAAATTTTTTTATTTTTAAAATCAATAAATACAATTATTTTTAATACAATTTCAACTTAATTATTATTAAAATGATTATTAAATGATTATATATATAAATATTTAATTATAAATAATATTATGTATAATACATATAATTTTAAGTTATTTATATATTTATATAATATTTATCATGCTAATTATATCTACTAAAAAATGGATAAAAAGTGGAAAAATGATTATCAATTATAATCATATTGTATATATGTTACATTTTATAAAAAGCATATGTAAAATAAAAAATAATTTTATAAATCAATAATTTAATTAATTTATAAAACCAAATCTAAAGTTTGTTTAATTTAACATTTGTTTGTAGTGATCAACATTTTTATCAAAGTGTTTACGTCCTTCTTCAGCAATTTTAACAGCATCTAATTCGGGATGTTTTTCTTTCATTTCTTTTTGGACAGCACCGGCAACTTTAGCAGCTTGAGGACCATTGCTAATTCCTAATTTTTCAGCAACGTGTTTCTTCAAATCTAAGAAAGCTTGGAAACCAGGGTTAACACCACCGTCCATTTTCTTGGATCCTTTTTTAGATGATTTCTTGGAAGATTTTTTAGATGCTTTTTTAGATGATTTTTTACCTTTCTTAGCACCACCAACTTGTTTGTTTTCAGAGGTTTCAGAAATTAATTTGTTGTCTTCTGGTTTAGGAGCAGGAGCAGCAACAACAGGAGCAACAACAGGGATTTCAGTAGTAGTAGAAGTAGCATTACCATCAGCACCACCAAAGAATTCAGTCATAGTTTTGTTGTTTAATTTAACATCAACATTAACACCTTGTGATTTAAGGGTCATGAAGAATTTTTTAACTTCATCAACAGCAAGTTCACCATCACCACCTTTTTGTTTTTTGGATTTTTTCTTTTTGCCACCACCATCTTTTTCAAGAATTTCACGTAATTGGTTTTCTAAGCTAGCAGTTGTAGTTTCAGAAGCAGCATTAAATTTTTGTGAGCTGGATTCAGAAGTGAGCATAGAAATAAGTTTGTTAACATCTTTAGCAGAAGAGTTTTCAGAAGTTGCAGAATATTTACCACCTAATTGAACGGCAGCAGATGAAGTTCTTTCAGTTTCATTAGCTTTTTCAACAATAGTGATCCATTGAGGTAAAGCAACACTGGATTCAGAAGTTGCATCAAAAATGCCGTCTAAGTTATTTTTTAAGAATATGTTGGACATACTTATATATATTAATTTAGAAATTATTATAATTCTTAAAAAAAATTAAAATTTTATATTCAATTTCTTAAAATCTAAAATATTTGTGTTTTTTAAATATTAATTTTTATCCATTCTATATTAATATATAATAATGTACGTTAATCAAGTTGATGATCTATTTGATGGCATATTAAACAAATTTAATGATTTTTTAACAAAAGAAAAGGCTTTTCAAAAGCTTAATGCAGATACTAACTTTGTTAAATATCAAAATGAAATCTTGGGTTATATTAAAAAATTTATAGACGGATTATCCAAAAAAGACATTATTGATGTTATTAAAAATGAATCTTATTATGACGTAGTAATGAATATTATTAAAAGATATTGTGCTTTTTATGTTTATTTGGGTATTGCATATTATTATGAAGGGGGTCGTGATCTTTACATCACTAACATTATTGAAGCAAGTAGATATCAAAAAGATGCTACTTTCCAAATAACTAACTTTTTTAATAGTGAAAATAACTCCAAAATTATAACTTTTTATGTTGATATCAAAAACTTTATTTCATTATTGCAATTCAAAACAATTGACAAAATTAAAATTGTTTTAACAAACAATCCTCTAAAATTTGAATCAACAATTAAATTATTTAATGATCTAGGTGAAGACTATATTGTTGATTATTTTTTAATTAATGATAACTTTCATAACATTATGAAAGCATTAATTTTCAAACAAATTTATTTAAAAGAAGAACAAAGTGAAATTATTGGAATTTTAAATCAGCAAGAAAAAGAAAATGCTGAATATAAATACATTGAAATTGTTGTTTCTAATGAAAAGAAAATTGTTGATTTTAATGTTATCCAAAAGTTTTTAAGCATTGAACAATTAAAAACTGGTTTAGCAGAAGAAATTTATAATTATTTGGAAGAAATTAGAGATACTAAAGAATTTATTTTAAGAGAGAATCAAGATTTTATTAATTATTTATTTGCCAATCAAATTATTATACCAATTACTGAAGATTTTTTACGTTATCATAAAGACACAGAAAAATATGATCCAGAATCTCTTGTTGAATCATCAAATATTAAAGAAAGAGATGCAACTAAAATTAAATATATTATTAGTAAAATGAATAATGTAAGAAATTATTATTCTGCACTTTTGGAAAAAAATCCAAAATTAAAATTGGAAACTGAAAAATTATTTTTTAAACCATTAGACCCTAAAATGGCTGTTTTGTATAATGATGATGAAGAAATTAAAATTATTCAAAAACTCCAATTATCTGAAAATGCTGCAGACTATGATTTATTAGTTGATTTGGAAAATGTTCGTAAATATGCTTATGTTAACTTTAAAAACTTTTCTAAAGATGGTATTAAAATTCGTCCCCCTAAAACAATTCAAGGTATTCGTTCAACTAATTTAAAATATAAAGGTTCTGAATCAAAAGCTCCAGTTGAACTAAGAATAGGTCATGATAATATTGATATGAATGTTATTGGTATTGCATGGAATCCAGCTAGAGTTCCATTGGATTGTTTTGAAGCTAGAGATTTAGTTGATGTAAGAAAAACTGCAGGTGATGAAAATGGTTATAATGCATTTACTAAATTAATGAAAAAGACATTTGATGACCCAAATAGAAAATTATATTATTGGCTTTTTGATAATTCAAAAGATAAACCTAAATTAGAATCATATGTTAATTATAGTGTTGATGATGCTAAGCGTAACATTGAAATTATGATTGGACAAATATATAACAATTATATTGACATTGTTAAAAATAAATTAGATTCTTATCTTAATAAAACAACTGAATTAAACATTTGGTCTTTTGATAATTTATTAAAAGCATATAGTAAAAAATATTTTGACTTGAATTTAACACCCGCTATTAAAAATGAAATAATAGAAAAAGTTATTATTGATAAAATACCAGAACAACCCATTGAACCCGATGATGTAGATTCATTAATTCCAGGTAAAAGAGAAAAACTTATTAAATTACCTGTTTTAGATCTAAAAGAAGATAAAAAGAATATTATTGAAATTGGTGCAGAAGAAATTGATGTAAGTTTAGAAATGTCAAAAAGAAATATTCCAATTTGTCAACACTATGTTAAATGGCGTAATATTATGAGAATTTCTAAAAAATCCGATGAATTTAATCAAGCTGTTTTCGATTTTGTTAAACAATATGTTAAACAAAATGAACGCGGTGAATATATTTGTAAATCATGTAATGAAATAGCCCAAGTTCAAAAATATGTGGTTGAAGGTACTTATGTGGAAGAACTCGATACTTTTTTAACTACTTCATTAGCAGTTAGTCAAAACTTGGAAGAATTGCCAAAATATGCCAAATATAAAAGAACTATAAGGAACATTGAAAAGAACATTGAAAAGTTTGCCTATTCAATGGACATTTTAGCATACCTTGGAAATACTCCTGTTATTAAGTTAAGACGTAAAATGGTAATTAAAGATGTTATTGATCTTATTTTGGTTCATACCGAATGGTTAAGAAAACAACCCAAAGATAGAATTGAACAATTTAGTAAAAAATATGGTACTAGCAAGGATTTTACAAATATTTTCTTTTTTGAACTCAAAGATGAAATTTTCTTAACAACTTCACAAGAAACCGATTATTATAAATTAATTAAATATAATAATATTATGGCCTATTTGATATTAATAATGTTAACTGAAATGAATTCTGGTCAAATATTAAGTTTAAGAGAAGACAAACGTTTCAACTATTTCTTATACCAAAAGATTGGTCAAAACATGTTTTCTGATTTATTTTTAAGAATTAACCAAAAAGAAAAAATTTCTCTTAGTAAATTACCATTATTTTCATATGTATTGTATTATTTATCTGGCATTATGGTTGCGAATAGATTATGGTTATATAATGATAATTCTGTAGATGCAAAAGAAAAACAATTATATATTATTAACTTACAAAAAACAATTATTCACACAGTAATCGATTTGATTAATACATTGGCTGAAGCAAACTTTGAAACAAATAAAAACTTTTTGTATGAAATTATTAATAATAGAATTGGTGTTAAATTAAATCATACTTTTAATGATACTCAATTATTAAAACGTGTTGAAGCTAATGCTATGAAAAACATTAAATTTGACGAGTCAACTAAAAAAGTAACTTTCTTAAGTAGAAAAGTTGGTACTGTCGGATTAGATTTAGAATTTAAAGTTATTGAAAAAATAAATAAAATATGTGACCTTACTGTTAGTGAATTAGAAAAAGTACCATTTGAAGGAGATCATAATAGTGTGGATATACTTACTAATTGTGCTGATGGTAAATTTCATTCATGGACCTTCAAGTCTGGAGATTTGGTTTGCAGTTTATGTTCAAAATCATATAATGAATTAGTTAAAACTATCGAAACATCTTCTAGTGAAAAATCAAATTATGATTATTTAGATAAAATCAAAATGATCAATCTTAAAAAATTAGCTAAAAAATATTGTTTAACTGGTGAATTACATGATCCCGATCAAGATGGAATATGTTCCAAATGCAAAGTAAATGTAAATACTTGGGAACCTTCTGATAAAGATTTGAAACAATTGGACAAAAATATAGAAATTAAGTCAAATGAATATGGTCTTATTCAAATTAACAAAATGAGAAAATATAATGAGGATTTAGAAAAAGAACAAGAAAATTCCAAGAAAATTGTAAACAAGTTATTAAAAAGATTTGATACAGAAACAAATAATAAATTGGAAAATTATATTTCTGGATTTGTAGATAGATTAAGTAAAATATTGGGTCCAAAAATTAAGGTTAATGACAAAATTATTTATTTGAAAGAAACAGTTTATGTGATTGATCATGATTATTTTGGTAACACTATTAAAGAACCATTCTATATCTTGTCATCAGATGATAAGATTTTATTGGCTACAGCTCATCCTTCATTTAATAAAGATGTAATTTACTATAAGGATAAGGCTAATAAAGTTTATGTATATTATGACTCTATTACAATGCAATATTTAGGTTACAGCGAAGATAATAAGAATATTAAGAGAAGTAGAAATAATGCAGCATTAAAAGTTGAACTATCAATCAAAGACTGTATTTGGTATATGGGTTATGAAAATCAGTACTATAATATTTTCCACATTGACAAAGATTATCAAAAGAGTTTACCAAATGAATTAGGAGATGATACCAAAGAAGTTTTATTAAAAATAATTAGAAATAGAATGAATAATTTAAAACAAATTATTTTAAGAGCTCAATCAATTATTTATAACATTAGAAATAGTGGGCAAATTACATCAAATTATAATAATGATGAAAAAGAAATAGTTAATGAATTTACCAAGAAACTTAAAAAATTTAATGTTAAAGATGAAACAAACCATAATAATATATTCAAGCACTTTAAATACATTATACAAAAATTACCAGTAAACTACAATATACCTGATAATATGAATGTGAAACTTAATAAAAATTATTTGGATGTTAATATTGTTAATTCATTAAATAACTCTGATAGTAAAATGATATTTTATCTCATATATAACTTTAATAGACTATTAGATTACAATAAACAACCAGTTATTGAATCTGAATTAGCTCATTTGATTATTAAAATTATTAGATACTTATTTAATTTATACTATAGACCTTATTCAAACTATAATGTAAGAAGATTTGACTTTTTATTAATCAATGAAACCCCTTATATTGATGAAACATTAAAAGTAGTCGGACACTATCAAGAATTATTAACACAACAAGAAATTGATGATCCAGATAAAAAAGACCAACAATATTCAGAACAAGAAGCATTTGATTCATTAGATATAGACGATTACGAACAAGATGATGATGTTGACGGGGCAGCAGAGGCATTGGACGGATATGAATAAATAATCGTGTTAATAAAAATAATTGTTAATAAAAATAATTGTTAATAAAAATAATTGTTAATAAAAATAAATGGTATGAATAAAAACCAATATTACAAAAAATTTATAAATAAAAATATAAAAAAATTTATTTCTAATTTTATTATATATTTAAGATGAACTCTTTTGATTCTTTAGTTAACAAAAACTTAGGTTGGGTACATGAAAATAAATACGTTTTTCCTGTATTATCCTTATTTTTAGGTATGTATGCTGCTTTAGCTCGTCCTAAATTACCCAGATTTGTTGAAAAATTATTTGAAAACCCTGTTTTCCGTTTAGTAATGATTTCTTACATTATCTACCGTGGTAATCAAGATCCTCAATTAGCTGTTATGATTGCCGCTGCTTTCTTAATTACAATCCACATGATTAATAAACGTAAAGTTGAAAAAATGACTAATGGTGCTACTCCTGGTGGTACTGCTGCTCCCGGTGGAGGTGGTGCTACTCTTAACACAGGTGGTCAATCAACTTGTAATCCTCCTTGCTTAAGAAATATTGAAAGAATGACTGTTCCTGGTTCTCCTGGAGGTAGTGCTGTTCCTGCTGGTGGTGCTAGCGGTGGTTCTCTAAACACTGCTGGTCAATCAACTTGCCAACCACCTAGTTGTAGATAAAAATAATAATTAAATTTATTCTAATATTCGTGTAAATTTAATTAAAAAAATTAATATCTAAGTATTTAAAATATAGTAGAGATATGAATACAATCAATAAAATTTTAATTTTAATCATAGTTGTATTTCTAATTAATCACTTAACTGATGGGCAAATATTAAATACTTTAAAAAGATACTTTACCATGTGTCAAGAAAAAATGGAAGGATTTATTGGATTAACTTATGCAAATAAAAGAGGTATATATCCTAATGTACCTCAAATTCCTTATGATTCTCAAAGAGATTTTGCTTTTATTAATCAAAACGATATTGATAATTTGGACGATGAATCTTATAAATTATATCGTTTTATTAATAACATGGTAACACCTAATGTTAATATGTATGAACTTACAGCTTCTAGAGGTAAAAAAGTAAAGGCATCTGATGATTTAGTTAAAGAAATTCTAAGTCACTTGGAAAGAATATTTAATTGTTCTGGTTACCGTTTTACAAATATAAAATTATTAGATCAAATTGTTTATTATGAAAATCCAAGAGGAAAAGAAATTGAACCATTTAATTTTAGTTCAAATGTAACATATCAAGGTAAAACAATTGGATCAGTTGTTATTAATATTGAATCATTTTTACGTGAAGATAAATTTTATTATAAACCCATGAAATCAGGGTTTTTAACTATTACTGCGGTAAGATTAACAAATAGAAACCATCCAAATAATGTTAATAAAGAAAAAAAATGGGTTAGTGCTTACAAATTAAATAGAGAACCAACTGGTGTTTCTCCGTCAAGATATTCTAAAGGTCCGGTTAGTGAACTTAAAAAACCAATGAGACCAACTAAAAGTCAAGAAAAGGCAATGAACCAAACACAAAAAATGGCTCAAAAAATGACAGAATCATTTAATGATCATTTTGTTTCAAGAGAAAGTTTTGATGATTTATTTATTAAACCATCTCAACAACATGTAACTGAAGGATTTATGAATGATACCGAAAATAGTTTAATTCCAAGCATAGTTGAATTATCATCATATGAAGATTCATCAGCTACTCAAACTAGTACTTAATTACATATTATGTTAAAATAAAAATATTATTATTATTTTATTTTCTCATAACTTTAAAAAACTTATCATTTTTAATAATTTCATCTGGAGTTAAATATTCGTCATTAACTAAAATACGCCCTCTTTCAGATATTAACTTACCATTTTGGTATTTTTCTGGAACTACTCTTCTAACAAAATCTCTTACTTTATCTGGTATTTCTTCTGCTGTCCAAAATTCAGGAAAAAATCCTTTTCTTGTTAAGGTATTGAAAAAATAATGAATATCATAGTATCTATTTTGCTCTGGTTTAATATTAATTTTACTGGTCCATTCTGCATCTACTTTTGAATTATCAACAATACCTGGAATACATGCAAAATCAAAATCCCATAATTTAACTTGAAATCCAATATTTGGTACCACATATTGTTGATTATTTATTTTATACAAATACTTTTTATTATGTTCATCAACATCTATATGATGAATTAATATATTATTAGCTTTCATATCATTATGTCTAAATGATGGATATTTAGCATGAATAATAGCTAATACTGACAATATTTGAAAAAATATAGTTCTCCAATGTTTTACTTGCATTGTTTTATAATTTTTTCTAATATAATCAAGTAAGTCTCCACCATTGGCCCATTCACTTACTAAAATAGAAACATTTTGATAGTATTCTCCTTTTTCATATCTTTCTACAAATTGTTCAAACTTTTTATTTGTAACAATGTTTGATTTTGTTAAATTTAAAAATGGTTTAATACTTGTGTTAAATGTTGTAATTGGTAAAACAATATGTGGGGTTTGTTTATTTATAACAAAATATGATAATAATCTAATCATAAGCAGTTCGGTATTTTCAGGTCTTTTAATATTATACATATCTCCATAATTTTCTTTTTTAGGATAAGCAACAATTTTTACCGCATAAGGTTGTTTGTTTTCTTCATTTGGTGGTGGATGGACTCCTTTAAAAGTGTGTCCGGTTGATCCACTTTTTATATATAATAATTTACCCCCTAACTCATTAATTGCTTTTCCAAATTCTATATATTTTTTTGGTAATAATTCTCTAATATCTTCGGTATTTGATGGATATTCAAATGATTCAGTTGAGTTTTTAAAGTCAACAATTGATTCAATATTATGCTTTCCAACCATATTTTGAATAGCATTAATTCTTTCCGGAATTAAATTAAAGTTTTTATTTTCGGAATTTTCAGATTTATCTTCGGATTTAATATTCTTTTTTTCCATAATTAATTTATAGTATATATTTTTATATTTTTAACCTAATGTTATTTTAAATGAATTATATGTTTTTCTTTATGTTTCAATTTAACTTTATTTAATTTATATTAATTTGAATATTTAATAAAACAAACAAATAACTTAATTAAAAAGAATTATGTCTTTGTATTCGTTTCTTTTAGCATCTTCTTTTTTAATTTCATCCTTATATTTAAAATATGAATGTTTTAAAATATCAAAGTCTAAAGGTGGTAATCTTGGAACAGCCATCCAATGTTTCTTTTTATTAATAAAATCTTGTTCAAACTCGGTTGGATACATAAATGCAATTGATGACTTTGGATTTAACACAAGTTTTCTTAAATTTTCTGGTAACAGATAATTAGACTGAGGTGGTAATACAGCTAATAATTGCATGAATGGTTTTAATGGTTTACCCAAATCCCATTTCATTTTGTTAATATTAATTTTATCCAAGTATTTGGCAATATCTGAAATAAAAGGTGGTTGTTCAAAAGGATAATACCATTCCCACGAAGGACATTTGTCAAAATAATATTGGGTTACCCATTTTACACCAATTAAATAGTGTGTTACTAATTTTTGACTGAATTCCTCAATTTCATCAGGTTCAACATCCCAATAATACTTGTAATATCTTAGTCTCCATTTATCTGGATCATCTGACCCTAATTCAATAGGATCTTCTATTTTAAATTGCAAGTTCTCAATTCTAAATATTTCTTGTTCATAGGGAGAACCATCGCATCTCATACGTTTACGACCTTTAGCAAAATTTTCTCTTAAAACACCCTCTTCTGTTAATGCTAGTTTACCTATAAATCTATTTAAGAAATCACTATTTACTTTCTTAAGTGTCTTGCCTTGTAAATCACTTTTAGGATTTAATAAATATGCAACTTTACCAGTATCTAATACCATTTCATTCATTGTTTCTGACCATGAAATAATTAAACTTTCGATACCATCTTGATGAATATCAAGTGAAGGTATGTGTGGTAAAAAATCATTACCCAAAAAGTAGCACATAAAAATAAAATCATTTACTAATCTGACTGGGTCCATTAGATCAAATCCATATAATTTAAATTTATCAACAGGTTTATCGGTTTCATTAGTTTTCTCATCTATTTTATCCGCATTTAATAAACCATCCGCCGCCTCAATTAAATATTTACTCATAGTGTTAACAATTGAATCCTTCATAATTTTTATACTTACATAATTTAAAACTTCTTTTGACTCATTCTTATTTATTTCATTTGCTTCTCTTAACAAATATATAGAATTAGACTCAGTTGATAATGCCAAGAAAATAAGATCTGCATCTAATCCATAAATAACATATGAATAGTTAATATTATTTTTTTGATTATCTCTAATAAATTGAAGTAATTTATGTTCACCTTCAGCAGGAGTAAAACAGCTTGAATAAATTACTTTGGTTGTAGATTTTCCACACCAATCTATAATTTTATTATGTAGTTTTTCCATGAAAACAGTTCCTGGAGTTACCGCATTATTATTCCAATAATTAGATAATGGTTGAGAATGTTTTTTCTTAATTCTATCCCAGAGAGCTTTATCTGCAATAGATTTAAACCTTCTGGATCTTTGTTGTTTAATTTTAGCAACAGGTGCAACACCATCAATAGCCAAATAAACTCCTTTTTTAGGATTTACATACTTGATTATTTTATCCAAATAATCTAAAACCGCATTCATCATTTTATTTTCTAGTTTTTCATTATCTTTTAGGTCTGGATTTTCAGCCACAACCTTAAAACACACTGGATGAATTAAACAATTAGCATCAATTAAAAACCAATCAATTGATTTAACATCATTTAATAATGGTTCAGTATATTGATTTGATTTAATTGCTTTTTCAATTTGATCAGGTCCAACTGGTTTATTTTTTGTTCCCGATTTGGTTAGTTGATCTATATCAACCATTAAGAGTTTTTCTTTTTGAAATACAAAACCCTCCTTTTTATAATTCTTCATTAACCATAAAAAAAATCCTGGTACACCCATTTAATTTACTTTATTATAATAATAAATTAAATGTTTAAATGCTTAAATTTCATTTTTTATTTGTTTTTATTTGTTTTTATTGGTATTATTTGTTTTTATTTGTATTATTTGTATTATTTGTATTATTTGTATTATTTGATGAATCTGCAGAATTATTATTTATTAAAGTTTGAGTTTCTTTGTTCGATTGTTCTTTTTTATTTTCACAACAAAATGAAAATAATGATAATTTTCTTTTAGTTACATTGGTATTTATTTTAGTTTCAATTTCATTTATACTTATATTAGTCTGATCATTATTTTCAAGTTCATTTGTTCCATTTAAATTTAAATCAGTTTGATAATCAATTTTAAATTTTTTATGAATAATTTTTAATAAATTAAAAATCATATTAACATAAATATTAACATCAATATCCTGGTCAATGTCCATGTTATTTAATACTAATTCAAATCTTAAAATATAATTTTGAGCGGAACTAAATATTTTAAAACTCATATAATATTTTGCTTGTGATGTGTTAGTGTTAAAGTTGTTTGAATTGTTATAAAAAAATAATTGAAATGTTGTCATTAAAACATGGTAAATGTTTTTTGATCCTTTATAATTTTCTTCTTCTGTCCAAATATTTTCATTAGTTTGATTTAATAAAGTAAAATTAATTGAATCATGAGAAAATACATTTCTATAGTCAATATTTTTAAAATACTTTATTACAAATTGAGGATTAATTTGTTTACTTACCGGAAAATCAATATAATAATAGTTAAAGTTTTCTTTGTTTCTTGCTATGTTTAAATTTAAATTAAAAACCTTTTTGTAGACTTTAAATGGATTTTCCTTCCAATTTGTGTCTTTTGTTTTTTCAAATAAACTGTTAATATTAAATATATTTTCAGGTAATGTAAATTGATTTTGTTTTCCACCCATTTATTATCTATATTATTAAATATAAAAAAATTAAACAAGTAAAAAAATTGAAATATCTTAAATTTTACAACCAGTATCTGTAAATTTAATGGATAATTTAAATTCTGATTTATTAAGAGCACCAATATGTGGAATTTTTGGCCATGTAGATTCGGGTAAAACCAGTTTTTTGAGTAAGCTAAAGTCATTTGAAACCGTAGAAGCCGGTGGAATTACTCAGGGAGTCAGTTCTATATTTATATCAATAGACAAAATTAAATCACTCTCAGAAAAACTGATTGACTTGAAAGAAGTATTCGCTGGGTCTAAAAATGAATCAAATAATTCTACTCAATTGGAAATTAAAATACCAGGTGTACTTTTTATAGACACCCCAGGTCACGAAGCATTTAGCAACTTTAGAAAAACAGCAGCTGAAATTTGTGATATGGCAATTGTTATTATTGATATTGAAAATGGTGTTGAAAATCAAACATCTGAATCAATTAAAATGTTAAAAGAAAAAAAGATCCCTTTTATAGTTGTTCTAACAAAATTAGACAAGGTTTATAATTGGGAAACAACAAATACCACAATTCTTCGAAAGGCATTAAAAGATCAATCTTACGAAACCACTAATGCCCTCATGGGATTAATCGATGGAGTTAAATACGAACTAAATAAAATTGACGTTAATTCTGAATTCTATTTTAAAAATAAAACTCCTGCAAAAACATATTCTATTATTCCAGTATCAAATATTTCTGGTGAAGGTTTTAATGATTTGATTAATTTTATGATTTTTATCATTCAAAATTTTATGGCTAAAAAACTGGCACATAATTTGGAATCTAAACCAAAATTATTTGTTATGGATAAGTTTTTTGATAAGAACTTGGGTTGGACAATTAATGCAATTCTTTCAAATGGCTTGGTTAAAACATCTCAACAAATGATTTTAAACACTCCAAATGGTCCAGTTAAAAGTGTAATACGAAGTATTATTGGATTAAAATGGGATGAAACAAAAGCTAAATTTGTAAGGTGTTATCAAAATGAAATGTTAGCTTCGGCATCAATTAATATTTTTGCTCCAAATTTGGAAAATGTAATTCCTGGTTTATTTTTACATACATATGATACTGAAGATGAAAGTGAAAAAATTATTCAGAGTTTGGAAGTAGTTGAAGTTAAAAAAAGTATTATTGACGAAATTAAATCAAATGAACCCGGACACTTTATGTTTACTTCAACAGAAAGCGAATTTGAGGCTGGTTATCAAGTCTTAAAGTCTTCAAATATTAAAATTAATAATGGAGCGTATGGGCCTTTAACTGAAAAATCAATTGACATGTTTGAACTTCAATTAGAAAATAATAATCATTACGAAAAATTAGAAGAACATCGTATTATGTTATATTATACTAGTGGAGTTAAAAAAGCAAAGAATTTTGAACATTTAGTAGAGTATGCTAAAGACAAAAATATCAATTTAATTTTTAATGAAGTTATTTACAAATTAGTTGATGAATTTAATGAACTAAAAAATAAAATAACTAATAAAAGAAAGGAACAATTTATTAAAGAAGGTAAGGTTCAAATTCCTGTTGAGTTAAAATTATTAAAACAATACATTTTTATGAAAGGAGGATCTAATTCTGGTTCTAAAAGTGGATCAGAAATATTGTGTGGTTTTAAGGTATTGGGAGGTAAGATTAATGTTGGAACTGAAATAATTTGTACTGGTTCTAATAAAAAAGAATCAGTTGTATTAGGTAAAGTTATTAAAATGGAAAAAAATCATAAGGAAATTTCAGAAGGAAAAAAGAATGATGAAATTTGTATTAAATTTGATAATCCTAATGGATTAATCTATCAAAGACACTGGGATGAAAATGATAACTATTTTGCTAATATTACTAGACCAGGCTTAGAATTATTAAAAAGAGACTTCAAATCAGATTTATCAAAAGATGATTGGATATTAACTGCAAAAATTGTTAAAAGCTTAGGAGTTTAATTTATTAACTTGTTTTATTTTTATTAATTTATTAACAAACAAATAAAAAACAAATAAATAAAAATTGAAATTTTTTTAATAAATTAGTTATTAATTAATTTTTAATGAATTGTTCAATGTGTGAAATTCAATGTATTATACCGGATGGTTCCACTCTTTTAAGATCATCAGCTAATGTCGCTGTCAAGAAAGATGATGGTACCATTATTTGTACTGCTTGTTCAGAAATATCTGATTGGGCGGATTCTGTAGTTGGTGTTAATAAAACAAATATCAAAAAAGATCAATGTGCAAATAAAACAATTAATGCTAAGACAACAAAACCAGCATCTAATTCTAATAATGCAAACAATGTTGGTAGCATGGTACACTGTCCTAAATGTAATGATAAATTTAGTACTCGTGTTTGTAAATGTGGATTTAAAAATCCTCTGTTTAGAAAATAATTACGTTTATTTAATTAATATTTTTCAAAATTAAAATAATGGAAAATATTAACAAAAATTCAATTGATATTAAAAAAACTCATGATGAGATTTCAAAAATTACATCACCAGTTGTTTTTATTTTTAGATTGATACCATATATGAATGAAATTGATGACATTAATTTAAGTATTATATTAAGAATTTATTTAAAACATCATTCAAATATAGCATTTAGTTATAATTTAAAAAAATTATTAGCAAATGAACTTTCAAATAAATATTTATCATGGGCTGTATTAAGTGATTTTTATAAAATTATTAAAAAAAAATTTACTTTAATAACAATTTTAAAAAAATGGCACCAAGTATATTTAAATGAAAATTTTTGGAAACTACCAATTGAAGAGCAAATTGATCATTTGTTTAATATAAAGCTACATTTTCATGCTATTTATGATTGTTCTAAAGGAGGCATGCCTTTACATTATAAAGTTGGATCATATTTAAAAGATAAAAGAGTAAATAGAGATTTTATTATTGATGATTTAATTGATAGATTAATAAGAATATTAAATATTTTTGGACCCAAATTATTTCAAACATTAGAAATACCATTAGTTACAGTTAAAGAATTTATTGAACTAACTGATGAAAATATTGTAAAATATCTTGTTGTTATATATGATAAATTTACAGAATTATTAAATCAAACATCAAAGTTATTTGATTCATATAATTTAGTTTGTATACAATTAAATAATTTATTAAATCCAATGATAATAAATATTAATGCAATTAATTTAGACTCAGAAACTGAAGCCGATGATATTAAAATGTATTCAAATTAATAACTTAATTCAAATAGTGTATTCAAATTAATAACTTAATTCAAATAGTGTATTCAAATTAATAACTTAATTCAAATAGTGTATTC
>JACCDH010202063.1_pt1 | contig 77466 bp, 67 predicted proteins | sample 7442481 | NCBI WGS metagenome assembly JACCDH01 (sample SAMN15323433, study PRJNA562643) | freshwater metagenome | isolation source: river surface water | place: USA:Blue River Watershed | collected 2017-08-15 | reverse complement strand
TATCCTTTGGCAGCAAGGGCTTTTCCAAGCTCTGTCGCAACAACACCGCTACCTCCAAAAGTAGGATAACAAACTATGCCTATATTCATCTTTAGTAAGTACAAAGATACTAAAGTTTTGTTTCCTTAATGTGAAGGCTACTTATTGAGCGTCTTTAAAAAACTGTCTAACCGAAAAAGTGGCTGAGGTAATTGCTGCTCAGAAATATTCCACTGGAAATTTTGTAATGATCCTTTCTTACTCCTAACATATAGAAAAGACGACATATTTGCTGCATTATTGTAGCTAAGTTTTCCCAAAGTATCTGATTGAATTAATCGCTTTAATTCCTTCCTTTGGGCTTTCGAAATAGTTTTTAAAAAGGTGGTATCGCCGGGGATACTGATACGATAAAGATCACCTTTACTATCAACTTCATACTGTTCTATCGCACCGGTAAAACCGCCTCCTGTACCATAGATAACATGCCAATCTTTGAGTTTTTCTCTGCTTGATTTGGATGAACCACAAGCACTCATCACAATCAAGAATATAAGAAAGGAAATTGATCGCATTTGTTTGAATTAAAATTGCTCCAGAAAGCGAACATCATTCTCAAACATCTGACGAATGTCTTTGATGCCATATCTCAGCATAGTAATTCTGTCAATTCCCATTCCAAAAGCATAGCCGGTATACTTGTTAGAATCAATGCCGCAATTTTCGAGAACATTTGGATCTACCATGCCGCAACCTAAAATTTCTAACCAACCTGTTCCTTTGGTTAAACGCTTATCTTGCTCTGTTGCCGTTCCTAAATAAATATCCATTTCCGCGCTAGGTTCTGTAAACGGAAAATACGATGGTCGGAAACGAATTTCTCTTTCTCCGAAAAACTGCGAAACAAAATAATATAAAGTCTGCTTTAAGTCGGCAAAACTTACATTCTCATCAATATACAGACCTTCTATTTGGTGAAAGAAACAGTTTGATCTGGCTGAAACATCTTCGTTTCTATACACCCTTCCAGGCATTAGTGCTCTTATTGGCGGTTTTGTATATTCCATCAGTCTAACCTGAACACTGCTGGTATGAGTTCTTAACGCATAATTACCCATTGGCTCTTTTTCCACAAAAAACGTATCTTGCATATCGCGCGCCGGATGATTTTCTGCGAAATTTAATGCCGTAAAATTATGCCAGTCGTCTTCTATTTCCGGACCGTTTTCTACGTTAAAGCCGATTTTTTCAAAAATATTGATGATATCGTTTTTAACTATCGATATTGGGTGTAATGAACCAATTTTATTCGCTAATAGCGGTAAAGTGTAATCCGCGTCAGCGGGAAAATTTTTTTCACCTGAAGAAAATTTCTCTTTGGCTTCGTTATATTGGTTTTCTATGAACTGGCGTAGAATATTTAAATGTTTTCCGAGCTCGCGTTTTTCTTCTCCGGAAACTTTTTTGAATTCTTCGAACAATTCATTTAATTCACCTTTTTTTGATAAAAACTTCAGCCGGAACTCTTCAACCTTGTCTTGTTGATCGATTAAAAAATTATTAGCTTCTTGTTTTAAAGTTTCTATTTTTTCAAGGATACTCATGGCACAAAAATAATTTAAAGTTTTATCTATCCAACCAGGCTTTTGAACAGATTAAAAATAAAAAATATATTTAAAATAAATATTTAGTATTAATATAGTCGTGTTGATATCGGGATAACTTATAAATTTTCTATTTTTTTATTCCGCTTTTGTTAGATGTTATTTTATTATCAACGATTTTTAATTCTTCTGAAGCCTTTATTTTACTTGGTTTTTTAATACATCATCAACAAATCCACATTAATGTTAATTGCTTTTTTTTTGATTTTCGAATTTGATGATAAGTGTCAATTTTATTCTATTTTTCTTCACTTTTTTGTTCGCTTATTGACATTAATTTTTTCATTTTTTTTGTTCCACGAATCTTATCAATTTTCTACATATTATGTTGTTAATTATGTTGAAAATTATTGAGGAGAAATAGAAAGTATTTCATCCCAAGATGCCTTTAAAATCAAGTCTTTTGCGTATATTAAGCTGCTCTCGTTTTTAAATTCAAACGGATTAAATAGGTTTGTATAACTTCTTTTAAAAACTTCAATTTTATATGTTCCTGGTTCAAGATAAAAATCTTGTTTTTTTACATCAACTAAGCTGATAATTTCTTCACCATTTTTTTTAATTTTTACATCATACAATTGATTGAATTTATCATTGATCTCAAATTCAAAGTACGCAAGTTTAGAATGTTCCTTTGGTGCAATACTTTTGATATTAAAAGTATCCATTCGTTCTTCTTGTGGAACATATATTTGAATAAATTCAGGTCTAGTGGAATAGATGGTTTTATCTTTTTCTAATCTTCTGAAATTTTTGTATTCTGTATAGAACTGTGGTTTATTATAAATAACTGTAAAATTTTTCTTCATTTGAATTATTTCCAGTTCTTTCATAACAATAGCGTCTAGTTCTTTTTTTATGTCAATGGTTTTTATACTTTCTTTGTTAAAATTTAAATTCAAATCTTTAATCAGTGTACTATCTTCATTACTGTATATTGTATTTTCTAATTGAGTACCTAAAACATCTTGTAAATGATAAAAGTAGTGTGGATTGTGAGCGTAATAGATCTTAGAATATATACCGTCCGTTTTGATGGTTTTTATTTCAAATGGTTTGTTCCACAGTTTTACATCTAAAGAATAAGTAGTATCAGTATGAATATTATTGATAAAATTTAGTGGTTGGTACCAATCGACTTGTCCATCTGAATTAGCATCAGTAAATACCCAAATATGATATTTTTTATTTTTAAGTGCAAAAAACTCGTTTATTTCGTTTTTAAGCGCATATACATATGATTTCTGAATAACTCTTAAACTATCTTTTGGGAGCTCTTCTAATAAAGCTATTTTAAGGTTTTTAAATTTTTTATAATTTGGAACCTGAATTTTTACATAATTTGTATCAATAGTAGTTCCTGTACTGAACACTTTTTTGTAGTCAAAACCATTCCCTGCATGGACATCTTTGATACCTTTATTGATCCATAAATAGTAACTTGTATTACCATGAAGCGCTGAATCTAATTTTATACTAATTTTTTTCTTATGAACAGACACTTTAAAAGTTGTATGCTCTGGATATATTTTGATATTCTGACTAACCTCATTGGTTTCAATATATTCATCAAAATTTAATTCAATTACATTACCTTTAAAATTAGTTGATGTTAAATTAGATTTCAAAAGTAGGGGAGGAGTTTCATCAGCTTTGCCGCCACTAAGCGTACTAATACTTGCACAACTTTCAAAGATTAATAAACTTAATGCTAAATATACTATTTGTCTCATCTTCCCAGGTGTATTAAAAGAACTGAAATATCCGATGGTGAAACACCACTTATTCTGGAAGCTTGACCGATGGTTTCAGGTTTTATTTTATTTAATTTTTCTCTACTTTCAGTACTTAATGATTTGAGGCTTGAGTAATCAAAATCTTTACTCAATTTATAACTTTCCAATCTATGTAATTTTTCGGCTGTTTGTTTTTCTTTTTCTATATATGCCTCGTATTTAATTAGTATTTCTACTTGTTCTAAGATATCAGTATTTGCATTTTTTAAAGTATCATATTTTTCAATAAAATCTTTGATTGATAGTTGAGGTCTTAAAACTAGTTTATCTAGTTTAACTTTTTGTTCGAGTTCTGGTGTTTGTTTTTCTGTTAATATTGAATTAACCAGAGAAGGTTCAACAGACGTTTCTTTGGTATATTTTAACAGTGTATTGATTGAAGTTCTTTTATGGTTTAAGTTGTCTAGTCGCTCTTGTGAAGCTAATCCAATAGCGTATCCTTTTTCAGTTAGTCTTTCATCTGCATTATCTTGTCTTAATAAAATCCTAAATTCAGCTCTGGAGGTGAACATTCGATAAGGTTCTTCTGTACCCTTGTTGATAAGATCGTCAATTAGAACTCCAATATAAGCATCTGCTCTTGATAGGATAAATTCATCTTTATTTTGTACTTTAAGTGCTGCATTAATTCCAGCCATTAGTCCTTGGCAGGCTGCTTCTTCGTATCCTGTTGTACCATTTATCTGACCAGCAAAGTAAAGATTGTTTATAATCTTAGTCTCTAATGTATGTTTTAACTGGGTAGGGGGGAAGTAGTCGTATTCGATGGCATAGCCTGGACGGAATATTTTAGCATTCTCAAATCCAGGTATGTTTTTTATCGCTTTTAGTTGAATATCTTCAGGAAGTGATGTAGAAAAACCATTAATATACATTTCAATAGTTTTCCATCCTTCTGGTTCTACAAAAATTTGGTGCCTGTCTCGTTCAGCAAAACGGTTAATTTTATCTTCTATAGATGGACAGTAACGCGGACCCAAACCAGATATTGAACCATTGAACATCGGTGAGCGATCGAATCCATCTCTCAGAATATCATGTACTATATCATTTGTGTAAGTGATATAACACGATCTTTGTTTATCTAAACTTCTTGTACTTGGATGAAAGGAAAATTTTCCAGGTTCTGTATCACCTTCTTGCTCTTCCATCTTAGTATAATCAAGCGATCTACCATCTACTCTTGGTGGTGTTCCGGTTTTCATCCGTCCGGCTTCAAATCCGTAGCTTATCAAATCTGCAGTTATGCCAATGCTGTTACTTTCTGCCATTCTACCACCACCAAAATTTTTAGTTCCAATATGTATCAGACCGTTTAAGAATGTTCCAGAAGTTAGTACAACAGATTTACCATTAATAGTATACCCCATACTTGTTATAACGCCTGTAACTGTATCATTTTCAACTTTTAACTTAATGACATTGTCTTGTAGAAAGTCGACATTTGGATTCATTTCCAAGGCCAATCTCCATTCTTCAGAGAAGCGCATTCTGTCTGATTGTGCTCTCGGACTCCACATTGCTGCACCTTTAGATCGGTTTAACATTCTAAATTGGATCATTGTTTTGTCTGTTATAATTCCAGACATACCTCCTAAGGCATCAATCTCACGCACAATTTGCCCTTTTGCAACGCCACCCATAGCCGGATTACAGCTCATTTTTGCTATGGTTTCCATATTCATGGTAATGAGCATGACCTTTGATCCCATTTGTGCAGCGGCATGTGCAGCCTCACATCCAGCATGACCGGCACCAACAACTATAATATCGTATACTTTTTCCATTTATTTTTGTTCCACGTGGAACTCCCTTTTATATATTTTTATATATTTATTTTCTTGTTCTCTCATTTTATCGGCCTCATTTTTAGTTTTATCCTTGTATCCGACATAGTGTAGAACACCATGGAAGATAACTCTCAAAAGTTCCACGTGGAACTCTTGATCATATTTTTTGGCATTATCTTTAACGCGATCTATACTAATGTATATCTCACCTTCTATTTTTTTATCTTCTGTATAATCGAAGCTGATAATATCTGTGTAGTAATCGTGTTTCAATACGTCTTTATTAATTTGTAATAGATCTTCATCATTAACAAAGATGTAGTCGATTTGGTTTAATTGATACCTGTGGTCTTTTATAATTCGAGTAATGGTGTTTCTAATACCCATACTCATACCTCTTATATGTTTTTTATCGCCGTTGAAGCTTATCATTATTTTAATACGGTTAATGTTCCATCAAAGTAAAGTACTTTACCATTAAGTCCGGTAATAATAGCTTTATAGGCATAAACATCACTTTGAACTAGTTCGTTGTCAATTTTACCATCCCATCCTTTTTGAATGTCGTTTGTTTCATATACAATTTGACCCCAACGGTCGTATATATAGAAACTACTTTTAGTATAATCTATATATACACCCTTTGGATAGAATATGGTATTAAAGCCATTTAACTGGATGGCATTCGGAAAGTATATAATTGGATCAGCTGTTACGCATTCAATGTTACTATAACTTGTATCTTTTCTATTGTAAACCAGATTTGCATTATTTTCAATTGCTCTAATACAATAGCATATTTGCTCCTGATTATTACCGAGTGTTGTATTGTCTTGGTAGGCTATTGTGCCTGTATTGGTCGTACTTAATATGTTCCACGGGGAACTTTTATTATAGTTTGGGGTATTACTCATTAAAACCTGTTGGTTTTCTGTTAACTTAATAAAGTCTTTATAAAGACTCCAATTTAACTGTTGATCACCTGGATTAACCATTAGAACACTTAATAGTATTGTTGTTGCTAATTGTGACGTATCAAATATCAAATTACATGGGCCTTCTGTTGTGAAATAGTATGAATAGGTTTTGCTATGCACGTTGACAGTTTGGTCTTTTAATTCAATAATTCCACCATTGGTATTTATGGTTTGCCATAAATTAAATCCTGAACTGCCCTCTTGCTTGTATAGATTGATTTTTTGTACAGACGTGCCACCTGGAATTACCAAGGTTATTTCTACTTCAGAACTTTGTACAGATGCTTTTGCAATATATGATCCTCGTGTAGAAACTATACCACCTGTATTTTGACAACTCAGGTTAGATGATGAAGTAATAGATTCACCTAGTTTTCGTGCCCTAATATAAAAACAATAAGTGCTGCCAAAGTTGCTAAAGTTGTATGTGAATTGATTAATATTAGAGATTACAGAGCCTATTTTAGCGAAATTCCCTGCGTTAATACGCAAAAATATATCGTACCCATCAACGGGCCAACCTATATAGGGCGTCCATTGTAAACTTATTGTCTTATTACACTGATTATAAGTGCTTTGAAGGTAAATTGTGACATGTGGAACACTGATTAATGAGGTGTTATCACAGCTGTCTATCGCGGCAATTCCGTATTGAACCGGACCGTTTTGCGGATTTCGTGCCCCAGCATCTAAATAGAAAGTATTTGAACTGGTGGTTATAATGGCATTGGTGGAAGTAATGTGATAGACGTAATATGCCCTAACATCCGTGCTTAGATTCTTACTCCAGCCCATTATTGTTTTCTGAGTCGCAAGGTCTACACTCACTGAATCTAGCTGTGAATCAAAAGGTGCCTGATTGTCAATTTTTATTGTATCGCTATAGATACTGTCAATGCCGTTACAAGCTTTATGGTATACAAGAAAGAATTCCCAGGATTTTAAATTTCGGAGTTTTAAATTAATGCTGCTACTGCTGAAATTCGTATAAGAGCCCAGAAATTCATATAAACTTAGGTTGTTATCTCTGCCGTATAAATTGAAATGTGTGAAACTGCCACAATTGTCTGTAGGTCTGTTCCACAATAAACTCAATGTTGAATCAGCTCTGTTCAAACACGCACGACGCATCTTTGGCCTCGTCTCAATCGAATAGGATGTCGAAGCGCTTAAAATTAAAAGTAAAAACAATATGTAGTGGCTATACCTCACCGGCTACGCAGTATTTAAACGAATTAAATTGAAAATAATTGTTTGCGCAAAGCTTTAAATCTTGTGCTGTAATAGTATTGACAGAAGCAATGTATCGATCGTAAAAATCTGGAGGGCTTTCCAGTTCTAAGAAACTTTTGTATCGCTCACTTATATTAAAGGCGCCATCAAAGTTTCTTAATAAACTACCCAATAAATAATTTTTAGCTGTATTTAACTCATCATCATTAACTAATTCATTTTGAAGGTTTTCTATCTCCTTTTCTATTTCAATTTTAACAGTTTCTGTGAGTGTGTTGTTACACTCAGAACTGATTTTGAATAAACTGAATTGCTTAAAAGGGGTGATAGATGAATGGATACCATAAGTAAGCCCTTTTTCTTCCCTTATGTTCTTCATCAAACGCGATCCGAAATATCCGCCTAATATGAGGTTGAATAAACTGATGGTAAAATAGTCTTTATCCGCCCTCCCGGGTAAGATTTTACCCAATCGCATTGAGTTTTGTGTGGAACCAATTTTAGAAATCAAAACCGAAGATTCACCAGTGTTTGGAAGCTGTTCTGTTCCAATGTTTAATACTGGTTGATCTGATAATTTGTATTTGGCAGCCTTTAGAATTTCATTGATATTGGTGTGTCTCGGACCAGTAAAGATATAGTATGGAGAACTTAAATATTCGTCTTTAAAACTCTTAAGTTGATCTTGCCTAATTGAACGTATTAATGTTTCATCGGAAATGGTTGAAAATGGGTGATTTTCTCCTAAAATTTGACGGTTAATTGATCGGTTGGCTAAAAAAGATGTCTTATTAATATTGATATTTAGTTCGCTGATTTTTCTCGTTTTAAATACTTCCAGTTCATGTAAAGGATAAATACAATTTGATACGGTGTTATTGACGATACTTAGTATGTTTTCTATATCGGAATTTAACCCATAAATAGTCAAAAATGAGGTATAATAATCACAACCTTTAAAAACATAGGCGCCCATGGAATCTATCGATTCAGATATCTCGGAAGCACTCCGTTTTTCTGTTCCTGACATCAACAAATCCATGCCGTACAAGGCTGCAAACTTATCTTTTACTAATCCAAAGCCGGCTCCAGGGTATATGATTTCTAATTTAAAGACACCTTCCTCGCTGTCTATTCGGAAAATATTTCCCTCTGAAGGCTTAAATCCTGTGTGAATTTTTTTTATAGGTTGTATATCCGGTGCTATCTGTCTGTTCATGATTTTGGTTGGTATTTAAGTACACTGTGATTCTGTTTCATCAGATAGTTTTGACACACTTGTCTGATTTGGTCGGTACTAACCGATTTCATTAACTCTGTTTCTGTGTTGATTAGATCAGGATTTCCTAATCGGTACGCATAACACAAACTCATCGCTTTATTTAAGACTGAGGTTTTAGCAAATAGGTTGCTTGTTATAGCTTTATTTTTAACCTTCTGAAGCTCAGTCTCTGGTATACCTTGTTCAGCAACATCTTTTAATACTTCAAAAATTGAAGCTTCAGCTTTCTCATAACTGATGCCTTCATTGAGTTTGCCTTCTATAATAAATAATCCTTTGTCTATTTCACCCGAAATGTAAGCGTGCACATGTGTAAAAATGGCTTTCTCCTTTACCAGAATATTGATAAATCTGGAAGAATCTGTTCCTGATAGAATATCCGAAAGCAAGTCGAAAGCATAATAAAGTTCATGCTTTCTTTCAACCATTTGGAAGGCAAGGTAAATTGCTTCTTGGGGAACCTCTGCCTGTATCAATTTTTCTCTTCTGGATACTGGTTCAGGCTCTTGCTCATATAAGTTTTGGTTGACTGGACCAACCGGGATATCTCCAAACCACTTTTCACAAAGCTCATAGGCGCTTTCTAAGCTAATATTTCCAGCAATACAAAGAGTAGCATTAGATGGATTATAAAAACGCTCAAAAAACGCTATTACATCGCTTAATTCAGCATTTTCTATGTGGGATATCTCTTTGCCAATAGTGGCCCATTGATAAGGATGTTTTTGATACGCCAATGGTCTTAATTCAAGCCAGGCATCCCCATAAGGCTGATTCAGGTATCTCTGTTTAAATTCTTCAATAACAACGCCTTTTTGTACAGCCAAAGATTTTTCAGAGAAATCCAGTCGCAACATCCGGTCACTTTCTAACCACAGGGCAGTTTCAATATTTTCTGCAGGTAAGGTGATATAGTAATTGGTAATGTCGTTGCTGGTGAAGGCGTTGTTCTCGCCACTGGCTTTTTGTAAGGGTGTGTCAAATGAAGGTATATTAACCGATCCTCCAAACATTAAGTGCTCAAATAAATGCGCAAATCCGGTTTTGTCCGGATCTTCATCTCTCGCACCAACATTGTAAAGCAAATTAGTAACACAAAGATTGGTGTTTTTATCTTCGTGATGTATAAAAGTCAGGCCGTTTGGCAGCTTCTTTATGGTAAAATCTATCACCTTGCAAAGATACATGCATAATGCCATTATAGACATTATGTGCTTTGCAAACACATATAGGTACTAAAATGTGTTAATAAGGCTGTTTACAACCATGCTAAATTTTCTACTTCATGGAGTAAGAAATTAAGAATCCTTTTAAAATTAATACTCTTGAAGGTTGTATCAATTGATGGACTTTAACAATTAAAAAGCTCACATATGCTTCTAATTATGCGTCTTCTCCCCAGTTGGTCAGTTCGGCTTCCGACCAAAGTTCAGGGAAAAATATTCTTCTTTGGTATTTCGGATGCATGTATTTTTTCCAGTCACTGCCGCCGGTTGCTTCAGCTTTTTTACCAGAACTTTCCAGGTATTTTTCGGCAGCATGGTAGTGTGCCATTACCCAGGTAACATTGACGGTTTTATCATAGTGACGCATTGCTGCTACAAGTTTTGGATTATTCTTTACATCCTCAGGGAGCGTTTTAAACTTCGACCAAAGATTTCTGGTATTGTAATATTCCATTTTATCCAAAAAATCAGATTTGTAGCGCTTTTCAAATAAGTTGAGCAAAGTGTTCTTTTTACCGGTGGCATGGTCTTTACCAGCTGCCTGCCAATACAAATGCTCAAAAGCATGCTCATAAGAGGTGTTTCTGTCAATATCTTTGCGATACCTGTTATCAATCAAATTGATTAATTCTGTAGAGGCAAATTCAATAAGTCGGTATTGCGCGCTCTGAAAACCACTGGCAGGTGTCAAAGTGTTTCTAAACTTCATATATTGACTGATTTCCATGCCATCTCCCATAATATCAAATGAAGAAGACAACATATCAAAATAACGGCTGATACGTCTCAATTTTTCAGCAAAGAAATCTGCTTCCACAGATTCACTCTCGCATACTTGATTGATTTCCCATAAGCACATTTTAAATAACAATTCGTTGATTTGATGGTACATGATAAATACCATTTCATCGGGTAAAGTGGTTCTCTGTACTTGTAAACTTAACAGAGCATCCGGTAAAATGTAATCCCAGTAAGTAATTGGATTGGCCCATACCAATCCTTCAAGATGGGTATTTGGATTTTGGTTGATTGAAGTATACTTTTCTTCAATTCTTTTTAACAAATCATTTTGAATGTCAGACATATTATGCGAGTATTTCTTTTCCTAATGCGTTATGGATGATATCGTCTAATTGTTTATCATCGGTAGACCAAGAAATATTATGTTTTGAAATGAATCGTTTCATTTCTTCATCTTGAATTTTTCCCTGTTCTAATGCCGTATGATATTCAATATCACTGAATGATACCATCGAGTACAAAGGTAAGTATTGATCAGGATACAATTCATGAATTCTCTTCTCAACTTTTTGCTGAAGATTAAAATCCGGATCGTTTATCTTGTCTCGCATAATCAAATAGTTTTGTAATGATAAGTCCTGAACCGCATCACCATTAGGTTTTCTCAATTTTTCATAGGCAGCAAAACAAGCGTTCCAATCTTCACCAAACTCGTCCATCAAGTGAGACATCACGGTGCAATCTTCAAAGCCAGCGTTCATGCCCTGTCCATAAAAAGGTACCGTGGCATGAGCAGCATCGCCCATCAAAACAGTTTGTTTATTGTGCCACGGGAAACATCGTATGATGGCAAGTGAAGAAATAGGATGATCGGTCCATGTCTCAGCAATTTCCGGCATTATTTGGTAGAAGTCCGGAAACATTTCTTTGAAGAAACTAATGATGTCTTCATTGGTCTTCAAATTGTTGAAACAAAATTTATGACCATCAAAAGGCATAAACAATGTACAGGTGAATGAACCATCAATATTAGGAAGGGCAATTAACATAAAACGACCTCTTGGCCAGATATGAAGGGCGTTTTTTTCTAATTTGAAACTACCATCTGAATTGGCTGGTAGAAGAATTTCTTTATAGCCATCATCAATGTAATTCTGACTGTAAGAAAATCTATCTAATCTTTGCATCGATTGGTAACGCACTGTAGAGAAGGCGCCATCCGTTGCAAAAATTACATCTGAACGTATCTCAAATTTGACACCATTGACGTTGTGTTCAAAGTACGAAACATTCTTATTCATGTCAATGTTTGTACACTGACTGTCAAAAAATAACTCTGTCATGCCGCTGGATTCTGCTGCATCCATTAGTCTGGCGTTGATTTCTCCACGAGAAACAGAATATATGGCCTGATTGTTAATGCCATAAGGGTGAAAAGATGTACTGCCATCCAACTGATGAACGACACGGCCATACATAGGAATAGCAGACTTTCTGATAATATCACCAACCCCTACTGCATCTAGTGCTTTCCAACCTCTGTAAGATATAGCAAGGTTGATTGACTTACCCGCTGACATGGGGGTTTTTCTCATATCCGGGCGACGCTCAAAAATGCTGACTTTATAACCAGCTTTGTTGAGATAAATGGCCCATAAGGATCCTACTAATCCGGATCCAATGATTGTTGCTTGTTTCATAAATTAGGATTTTAATTGTGGTGGTTCCATCACAGTGCCGCATTCAGTGCAGGTTCTTAGACTTAAATTATCATAAAATGATTGCATCAAAACTGGTAGCTGAGTTACTATATCATCTAAATGAAAATCTGCTTTGTATAATAGATGGCTGCAAGATTCGCAATACCACATACAAGAATCAATTTCCTGATCAGTTCTTTTGCGCTCTATAACCAATCCCAAAGTATTGGCTTTTCTCTGAGGAGAATGTGGTGTACGCGGTGGTAATAAAAAGATTTCACCCTCTTTGATGTCAATCACTCTGCGTTTACCATCTTCAATAATGGGTAATTGCATATCACCTTCTAATTGATAGAAGAACTCTTCACCTTCGTTAAAATGATAATCTTTGCGGTTATTTGGTCCGCCAACTACCATTACTATAGTTTCGGCATCTTTGTAAATGACCTGATTGCCTACTGGCGGCTTGAGAAGATGACGGTTTTCATCCACCCATTTTTTAAAATTTATCGGATTGAGAATGGCCATAGTCAAATTATAAAGTTCCTCTTCTGGCTTGTTCTGCTTCTATGCTTTCAAATAAAGCCTGGAAGTTGCCTTTTCCAAATGATTTTGCCCCTTTTCTTTGAATGATTTCGAAAAATAATGTAGGTCGGTCTTCTACTGGCTTTGTGAAGATTTGAAGTAAATAGCCTTCTTCATCTCGGTCTACCATGATGCCCCATTTTTTTAATTCTTCTAAATCTTCTTCTATGATACCAACGCGGTCTTTAACAGTATCATAATATGTGCCTGGTACGTATAAAAATTCAACACCTCTTTTACGCATTTCGGATATGGTAAAAACTATGTCATCGGTGGCTACAGCAATGTGTTGGCAACCGGGACCGTTATAAAAATCCAGGTATTCTTCTACCTGAGATTTTTTCTTTCCAATAGCAGGTTCATTGATTGGGAACTTAATGTAGCCATTGCCATTCGACATTACTTTACTCATCAGAGCCGTATATTCTGTGGAGATATCTTTGTCATCAAAGGTTACCAGATTGGCAAATCCCATAGTGGTGGCGTAGAAATCGGCCCATTTATTCATAGCACCTAATTCTACATTGCCCACCATGTGGTCGATGTACTTTAAACCTGTCGGAATAGGGTGGTATTCTGTTTCGAGTTTTTCAAAACCTGGTAAGAATAAGCCTTGGTAATTTTTTCTTTCTATAAAGATGTGAACGGTATCACCATAAGTGTGTATGCCTGATCGTTTGATAATACCATCTTTGTCTTCAATGGTTTCAGGTTGTAAGTATGGCTTGGCACCACGTTTTACAGTTTGCTCAAATGCATCATAGGCATCATCCACCCATAATGCAATTACTTTAACCCCATCACCGTGTTTCATCAAATGTTTACTGATGTCACTTTCTGCATCAAAAGGTGTGGTTAAAACCAGACGAATTTTGTCTTGTTTCAAAACATAAGAGGTACGGTCTTTTAAACCTGTTTCTAATCCTGCATATGCCAGATCTTGAAATCCAAGTGCTGTCTTGTAATAATGGGCTGCTTGTTTCGCATTACCTACATATAATTCAACATAATCAGTTCCGTTAATAGGCAAAAAATCTTGCGCCTTGTCAAAAATTTTATTGGTTTCTGAATAGTTGAAATTCTTTACTTGCGTTAAATCTAATGTATCCATTTTTGTTATTAGGTTTTTAAATGATTGCGGTTTCTTTTTCGGTGTGACTTAACCAGGATTTATAATAATCCGGCAGTTCAATTTTCATAGCTTCTTTAGTAATTTTTACCGGTCTAAAAGGATCAATCATGACAGCCAGTTCCTGGGTTTCTTTCTTACCAATACTTCTCTCGATGGCGCCTGGATGCGGTCCGTGTGGAATGCCACCAGGATGTAAGGTAATCTGACCTTTCTGAACATTGTTTCTGCTCATAAAATCGCCGTCAACATAGTATAGCAACTCATCGCTGTCAATATTACTGTGGTGGTATGGCGCTGGTATGGCATCAGGATGGTAGTCGTACAAACGTGGAACAAAAGAACAAACCACAAAGTTGTTAGCCTGAAAATGTTGATGAATTGGTGGTGGCATATGTATTCTTCCGGTTATTGGTTCGAAATCGAAGATAGACATGGCGTATGGGTAGCTGCATCCATCGTATCCAACTACATCAAAAGGATGGGTTTCGTAGGTATAAGGATAAATCAAACCACGTTTTTTAATGTTGATTTTGAAATCGCCTTTTTCACTATGGGTTTCCATACTGTGTGGTAATTTCATATCGCGCTCACAAAATGGAGAGTTTTCCATAAACTGTCCGTATTGATTACGATATCGGGCAGGTGTTTCAATTGGACTGAAAGACTCTATGAAAAGTATTTTATTGTCTTCGGTTTCGAAATGAATACTGTAAACAGTTCCACGCGGAATAATGACATAATCGCCGTATTCAAAGTCGATCTGACCATACATGGTTTTAATAGTACCACTGCCTCGGTGAATGAAAAGCATTTCGTCGGCATCGGCGTTTTTAAAGAAATACTCGTCAGTACCATTTTTTGGAGAAGCCAGTCCGATATGTAAATCATCATTGATGAACAACACTTTTCTACTTAGGATATAATCTTCTTCCGGCTCAACTTCAAAGCCAGTAAAACTTCTTGCTTGCAGATTGTCTTCTACAGCAACTTCTGGACGAACACTGTATGGTTTGCCGTGCGATTTTACCATGGTTGGTGGATATAAATGATAAACCAAAGAAGAGACACCAGAAAACCCTTCGGTGCCAAATAATTCTTCGTGATAAAGTTCTCCATTTGGCTGACGGAAAACCACATGTCTTTTATGCGGAATTTTTCCGACTTGGCGATAAATAGGCATAAGTTAATTAAATTTTGGGCAAGTTTAAAGCAGAGCCCGCTTAGAAAAACTGACTATGGTCAATCACAGTAAGACAAAAGCGTCAATACTGACCAATATCATATGTTTTAACTGAATTGACTTATTCTTCGATGAAGAGAAAGACATTTTTAAAGGATTTGAAGTATTCCAAAGGAATTTGAACTTTCAAATCGCTTTTAATCATCAGTTCGCTGAAGTATTTATTAGATTCAGGACTTTCAATCTGGGCTGCTTTTCCAAAAAGTATGATATTTTCTGCGGATTTAAAGTGCTTGATGGGTTGTAATTCTGAACTGAAATAAAGGCAATCTGTACCTACCTCGAGTTTGGCAAAACTACAAAGAATGGTGGTATCTAATTTATCCATGTTCAGATAAGCGACTTCGTTGTCTGTAAACAGTTTTATTAATTGATTTTCATCAATGGCCATATGCCCAAGCTTATAATTGAAGCAAGTGTTTTTTAACTGATGAAGTAAATCGTAGTAACCATTGTATACGCTGAAAAAGAAACCACTGTCTACCCAATTTTTGATGAAAGTCTCATCCACATTGAGAATAGGTTTCTTTAACATATCCTTGTCAAAGTTTAAAAGTGGATAGTTATTCGGCAAAGGTTGCACCAAACCTTTGCGGATATTTTTCAACAATTGCTCTTTTGGGGTGATTTCAAACACTTTGTTTTGACAATAAATTCTACCTTTGCAAAGAAAACCAATTCAAAACTAATTCAGAATTAATATTTGTCAACACGTAGAAATGCCATATTAGATACTGTCAGAAGTATCAAATTATTGCTGGATAAGCCAAGTCTATTAAAAGGTAAACGCCTTCTATTTTTAACAAGTCTTGTATCAATTGCAGATGTACTTGCATTGGCGGGAGTAGTGCCAGTATTGATGTTGGCTGTTGATGGAGATTTTCTGGCTAAGAGCAGAAAACTCCGTTATTTATATAACCTTTTTGGCTTAGAGAATGAGGCAAAATTTCTTATTGCTATGATTTTTGCCGTGGTTTTTTTCTTTATTATTAAAAATACTGTAGCAGTTTTAATTCAGAAAAGTGTACATAAGCTTTGTACTAAACTGGTCCAGAACTTTACAGAGAATACGTTTTACCACATTATAAATCAACCTTTTGAAACTATAGTCAGTAAAGGTACAACAGATTTTTTAAATAAGATTCATTTTAACTCTGTATACTTTGCCACGGGTGTTTTACTGCCTTTTGTAAATATTGTTGGAGAGAGTTTGGTAATTTTCTTCATTCTGATTTTTATTATTTGGTTCAATCCAGCCATTTTCTTTATGATTATTTTGGTGACAGCTCCGGCATTTTATTTTATTAATAGCACCATTAAGCAAAAGATCTATACACTAGGGGAGAAAACTAAGGGAAGACGTGAAGACACCATAGAAAGTCTGAATATTGGTGTGAACGGACTGGTGGATGTTAAAGTCAACCATTCTGCTGGATTTTTCATTAAGGATTTTCTTAATAAACAGCGCTATCTGATTAATTGCGATTTGAAGTCCATCTATTACCAGTCTATTCCCGCCAGAGCAAATGAAATTGTGGTGCTAACTGGTGTGATCATTTTGGTGATTTATGGCTATTTTTTCTCTGAGAATCCCGCTGGTTTGAGGGCTTTGGCAGCAGTATTTGTGCTATCAGTGTTCAGATTGGTTCCTGCTATTAACAGGTTATTAATTGGTGTAATGAAGATTAAACTTCATCAACACACCATCGAATTTTTACAGCATAACAAAGCCAATAATAAATTACCAAATCATCACCATTTACATTTTAACAATGCTATTAAATTGAGCCATATTGAATATCAGTTTGCAGACTCTGAGTTGCCATTGTTTAGTGATGTAAACATCACCATACAAAAGGGTTCTGTTTTTGGCATTACAGGGAAAAGTGGTAGTGGAAAAAGCACATTGATGAAAATACTCTCTGGATTGATTTTACCAAAATCAGGAGAGGTGATGGTTGATGATGTGATCCTTAATTCTGGCAATATACAATCCTGGCAAAATCAAATTGGATTTGTACATCAATCGCCATTTATATTTAATAAGTCACTTCAGGAAAATATATCATTAAGCACCACTTACGATTCGGAAAAATTAAAAAGAGCTATTCAATTATCTGGTTTAGAGGATTTTGTTTCTAAATTACCACAGGGTATCGAGTCTTTTTTAGGCGAACAAGGTTCAAAGATCAGTGAAGGCCAGAAGCAAAGAATTGCCATTGCACGTGCTTTATACAAAGAAGCAAGCATTTTACTATTTGATGAAGCCACTAATTCTTTAGATGTCACTACAGAGGACATTATTATAGAAAGTTTACAAAATTTGAAAAAACAGAATGTGACAATCATTATTATTGCACATCAGAAACGCATCATTCAGATGTGTGATGTCACCTTTAATATTGATGATTTTAAGGAAACTGAACGCAATTAACCTTGTAGAATCTGCTCTGACATGCAGGGCCTATATAGGTAAAACTCGTGTAGACATTGTTCTGTTTAATTTCAATATGAATGAAAACCCTATTTCAGTAAAAGAAAAATAATGAGCGCTAAGACCTTATCAATAATTATCCCTGCTTACAACGAAGGAAGAACCATACACCATATTTTAGATAAGGTTAAATCGGTTCAGCTTATAGCTGGATATGAGAAAGAAGTTATTTTGGTAAATGATTGTTCTACAGATGATACAGAAGAGTCAATTAAATCTTACATTGAAAAAAATAGCGACTTGAAAATGATCTATTTCAAGCACGAAATCAATAAGGGAAAAGGCGCTGCCTTGCATACAGGTATTCAGCAGGCCAATGGCGATTATATCGTTATTCAAGATGCCGATTTGGAATATGATCCCAATGAATTTAATATATTACTGAAACCTGTTGTGGATGGATTTGCTGATGTTGTGTATGGCAGCCGTTTCATGGGTGGTAAACCACATAGAATTTTGTTTTTCTGGCATTCAATCGGAAATAAAATGCTCACCTTTCTCTCTAATATGCTCACGAATCTTAATTTGACAGATATGGAGACTTGCTATAAACTCTTTAGGGCTGATATCATCAAATCCATTAAGTTTAAGGAAAACAGATTCGGTTTTGAGCCTGAGGTTACAGCTAAAATTGCCAGAATTCCTAAAATTAGAATTTATGAAGTCGGAATTTCTTACTATGGTCGTACTTACGAAGAAGGTAAGAAAATCAACTGGAAAGATGGTTTTAGAGCCATTTATTGCATTATAAAATATAATATTTTTACTAAATAAATTTATAAAGTATAGTCACAGGAACCTTTTATAGACTAGGTTTTCAGTTAGTTATAATTCAAGATCTGTTACACTAAAATCGAAATACAATGAAGAAAATTCAAATGGTTGACTTAAAAGGTCAATATGAAAAAATAAAAACGGAGATTGATACTGGTATTCAAGAAGTGATCAATAATACCCAGTTTATTAAGGGTCCTCAAATTAAGGTTTTCGAAAATGCTTTAGCGGAAGAACTTAAGGTTAAGCATGTTATAAGTTGTGCCAATGGAACTGATGCTTTGCAGGTAGCGATGATGGCCTTAGACTTAAAACCTGGCGATGAAGTAATTTTACCGGTTTTTACATATGTTGCTACCGCCGAAGTTATTGCCCTATTGGGTTTGGTGCCCATAATGGTAGATGTTAACGCAGACACGTTTTGTATTGACACCAATTTAATTGAAGCAAAAATCAGTTCTAAGACAAAGGCAATTGTGCCGGTTCATCTTTTTGGACAATGCGCCAATATGGATGAAGTGATGCGAATTGCCAATAAATATCAACTATTTGTGATTGAAGACACAGCACAAGCAATAGGTGCTGACTATCAGTTGAATGATGGATCTGCTGATACAGGAAAGACAAAAAAGGCCGGCACAATTGGTCATATTGGCACTACCAGCTTTTTTCCAAGTAAAAACTTAGGTTGTTATGGAGATGGCGGTGCTTTAATGACCAATGATGATGAATTAGCACATAAAATCAGAATCATCTGTAACCATGGTCAGAGTATTCAATATGTTCATGATGTGATAGGCGTTAATTCCAGACTGGATAGTATTCAAGCAGCTATTTTAAATGCTAAATTGCCGTATTTGAAAGACTATGAGAAAGCAAGAAATGCTGCGGCTTCTTGGTATGATGAATTATTGGCAAATCATTCTAATATTGTTATTCCAAAGCGAGATTCAAAAAGCACCCATGTGTTTCATCAATACACCATAAAATTACTTGGATTAAATAGGGATGCTTTAAGATCAGCTTTAGCCGACAAAGGTATTCCATCAATGGTTTATTATCCAATTGAATTACACAAACAAAAGGCGTTCGAACAGTACAATAAAAGTGGAGAGAATTTTCCAGTTAGTGCAGAATTGTGTCAAACAGTTTTGTCATTACCCATGCATACAGAATTAAATAAAGAAACTGTAGAGTATATTGCAAGTCAAGTGATTGCATCTGTGGATGCTTTAAAGCAATAAGAATTTTATAATTTGTGAGGAATCAATCCTCGCATTTTTCTACTTTTCCGTTCGATAATCGGTAGGTTTCATTTGTTTCCGGACAAACGGCAATACCTGAGCTATTGAAATTCAATTTATGACCATTAATACTAACCCAGCCAATTTGTTTTGCTGGATTACCTACTACCAGTGCATAATCAGGAACGTTTTTAGTTACAACGGCACCAGCTCCAATTAATGCGTATGTACCGATATTGTTGCCGCAAACTATCGTGGCATTAGCCCCAATACTGGCCCCTTTTTTTACCAGAGTTTTGGCATACTCACTTTTTCTGTTTACAGCACTTCTTGGATTGATCACATTAGTGAAAACCATGGATGGTCCCAGAAATACATCATCCTCACAGATGACGCCGGTATATACACTGACGTTGTTTTGAATTTTTACATTTTTACCCAAAACCACATCCGGACTGATGACTACATTTTGACCAATATTACATTTATCACCAATCACGCAGTTGGGCATAATATGGCTGAAATGCCAAATTTTAACGCCTTCGCCTATAGAACAACCATCGTCAATAACAGCGGTTGGGTGTGCAAAATAATCAGACATTTATTTTCCTTTTAGTTTACTTAAATCTCGCGTTTCGTATATGCGCTCAATAATATCGACCACTTTTAAACCTTCAAGAGCATTTGCAGTGATGGTATCTGCACCATTCAGTGTGTTAACAACATTTTCAATGACATAATGATGGTTTGCTGCGCTCCCTTTAAATGGGCCATAGTCATTGGGTGCATTTGTCGGTGGGAGTTCTGGCATATTGTAGTCTTTGATATGACAGTATTCTACCTGGTTCATATATTGACCACCAACTTTAAAACTTCCTTTTGTTCCAACTACCGTAATTGAACTTTCCATATTCGTATCCCAAACGGAAGTACTAAAATTGATACAGCCTAGGCCTCCATTAACAAATTCAAAATTAACGACTCCACTATCCTCAAATTCTGTACTTGTTTGGTGGTTAAAATCTGCAAATGTTGCTTTGATATTTGTGACATCACCAAAAACCCAATACATAATGTCTACAAAATGAGAGAATTGAGTAAATAATGTGCCACCATCTAATTTCAAATTTCCTTTCCAAGCGCCTGGTTTATAATACCTGTCATCGCGGTTCCAGTAACAATTTACCTGAACCATCAACACGTCACCAATGGTTTTGGTATTCACCATCTCTTTCATCCATTGGCTTGGAGGACTGTATCTGTTTTGCTTGACAACAAATACTTGTTTGTTAACTTGTAATGACTTAAAAATGACTGCTTCACATTCTGATTTTGAAAGTCCCATTGGCTTTTCTATAACCACATTATAACCAGCGTCTAAGGCTTTGATGGCATATTCGCAATGGTAGCCATTGGGTGTAGAAATTGTGACAACATCTGCTTCAATATTGGCATTTATCAAGGCTTCTATTGAAGAAAAAAACGGAATATTAATTGGATATAATTCGTGTTTTTTAGCCTCTGGGTTACTATCAACAATGGCAACTACCTCGGATCCTGAAAATTCATTTGCTATGGTTGCATGTCTTCTACCAATATGGCCAAATCCGACAATAATGAATCTGATTTTTTTCATTAAATTACATTCAATTTTCGGCAATAGTACATATATTATTTTTAATTATAAAATTATTTCTTTGTTCGGTATTTAATGCCAATTTAAAAATGTACAAACTTCGTCTAAGGGCTTATTTTTCAGTGTAAAAATATTGTACATTAATTTTGAATTCGATGGATAAGTTGTTTAGATTTTTTCTCTTACAATCCTTATTGTTGTAAAAGAAAATTTGAATCATCTTTCAAGTATTTGTTATTGAAAATTTGATTCAAATGAATGGTTTTAACGGCTACTTTTTAACGGTTTTTAAATAAACCACTCATCTCTGAATGGGACTGAGGAGGCAGCGCTTTGAAAAATGAAAGGACAAGAAAACTGGTATGTTATTTACACAAAATCACGACAGGAAAAATCTTTGTCAGAAAAATTGAGTGCCGCAGGTTTTGAGATGTATCTTCCTTTGGTTAAAAAACAAAGTCAATGGAGCGACCGCAAGAAAGTTATAGAAGTACCACTGTTCAACTCATATATTTTTATCAAGGATGTCTGTGAGAGAGATAAATTAAGAGATTTTAAAGGATTTGTGGGATTTCTCAAATACAATAATCAGCCAGCTCGTGTAAGCTCCAGAGAAATCGAAACGCTTAAGTCAGTAATACAATTTGGTTTTGATGTTTCTGAAGCGGTAGATATCAACTCAATGTCTCCAGGTACTGAAGTAACAGTTATGACGGGTCCGCTCAAGGGCATGACAGGAGTTCTAATCAGCGTAGCTGAAAATGACTGGTTTGTCATCGGATTCGAAAACTTTGGTAATAGTATTCAAGTGCGGGTGCCCTCTGGTATTCTTAAAAAAATTTAAATGTCATCAAACAACGATTATACATTCGTCATCAAGCCAAAAAGATCACTTTGGGATCTTAATTTAAAAGAGCTGTGGCAATACAGAGACCTACTTATGCTTCTCGTTAAGCGTGATTTTATCTCAGTGTACAAACAAACCATTCTCGGTCCGGTTTGGTTTTTTATTCAGCCTCTGCTTACCACAGTTACCTTTACTGTTATTTTTGGAATGGTGGCAAAAATACCGACTGGAGGTATTCCTGAACTCTTGTTTTACCTGACAGGTATTACGTTTTGGAATTATTTTTCAAGTTGCCTGACCTCTACCTCCAATACATTTGTTTCCAATGCCTCAGTATTTGGTAAAGTGTATTTTCCGCGTCTTATTGTTCCTATTTCTGTGGTGATATCTAATTTGATGAAGCTGGCCATTCAATTTGTTTTATTGCTTGTTGTTTGGATGTATTATCTGGTTTTTACAGATGCCATTCATCCGCAAACCACTTTGGTTTTTATGCCAGTTGTTTTGTTGCTATTTGCTTTGATGGGATTGGGATTCGGTTTAATTTTCTCTGCTATGACCACCAAATACAGAGACCTGTCATTTTTAATTGCTTTTGGTGTTCAATTACTCATGTATGGAAGTGCTGTTATCTATCCGGTTTCGGTAGTAGCAGCTGATAAACAGTGGATATTGTTTCTCAATCCTTTGATTCCGTTAATGGAAGCGATAAAATTTAGTTTTTTGGGAGAGGGTATTTTGAGCTGGCCTTACATTGCTTATAGCACGGTCTTTACCTTAGTTGTTTTGATAATTGGGGTTTTGGTTTTTAATAAAGTTGAGAAAGGTTTTATCGATACAGTGTAATGAGTAAGATAGTCATAAAAGCAGAAAATATTTCCAAACAATACCGTCTTGGATCCATTGGCACAAAAACGTTGGCCAATGATTTGAAACGTTGGATATATCAAATGAGGGGAAAGGATGACCCTTTTCTTAAGATAGGTGAGGCAAACGATAGAAGCACTAAGGGTAGTTCTGACTATGTTTGGGCACTCAAAGATATCAATTTTGATGTTCAACAAGGGGAAGTCATTGGCATCATAGGTAAGAACGGTGCGGGTAAAAGTACACTCTTAAAAATTCTCTCTCGTGTAACATCACCAACCACTGGTCAGATAACAGTTAATGGCAGGATGGCAAGTTTATTGGAAGTCGGAACCGGATTTCACCCCGAATTAACAGGGCGCGAAAATGTGTTTCTTAATGGTGCCATAATGGGGATGAGCAAATCGGAAATACGTTCTAAGTTTGATGAGATTATTGACTTTTCTGGTGTTGAAAGATATATCGATACACCAGTAAAACGCTATTCATCCGGAATGTATGTTCGATTGGCATTTGCTGTAGCAGCCCATCTGGAACCAGAAATTTTAATCGTGGATGAGGTACTTGCTGTAGGTGATGCTGAATTTCAAAAGAAGTGTTTGGGTAAAATGAAGGATGTGAGTGGTCAAGGTCGTACTGTACTTTTTGTGAGTCATAATATGGGTGCCATCCAATCCCTTTGCAGTAAGTCAATTTATCTCAAGCATGGTACTATCCAACAAACCGGTCCGACCGATAGAATCATTAATTACTATCTTAACCATGAGTTAAAAACGGATGACGAATTGAATCTGCCAGTTAATGCTGATATTCCGGCTTGCGTTACTCAACTGACATTGTTGAATTCTGAGGATAAAAAAACTAAAACATATTTATCGGGTGAATCTCTAAAATTCGGGTTTGCCATCCATGCTGAAACTGATGGCAATTTTCAATTGGGAATTGGTATTGCGAGCGCACTGGATGTCAATATATTTTCTGAATTATCAGAGCCTGTTAATCTGAGAAAGGGCGATAATGTGATGCATTATGCCAATTCCCAGGTTAAGTTAGCCCCAGGCAATTATGCATTAACATTTAATTTGCTATACAATGGCAAATCAGTGCAGTATTGCGAAAAGGTAATCAATTTTGAAATTTTGGAAATTAATCTTGAAGGTGAAACTTATTCACTCAATAAAGGAGCAGGATTTCTCATAACACAAGGCATTTTTAAAGTCAATTAATGAAATTATATATAGGAATAAATTTTTCGGGTCATGACACTGCTATTTATGTCATTGACCCTCAAAAGAGAGATGTTTTTGGTCTCTCAAGTGAACGTGTTACTCGTTTTAAACACGATACCATTTTTCCTGTTGAGGCACTTAAAAAGTATGTCGAATATTCAGGTATTAATGTCAATGAGGTAACAGAGATTGTTTGTTCAAACCCTAGAATGGAACAAAAAAGTCTGAAGATGGTGGCCAATCTTTATGAGCGAACTCGCTTTATGCGCAACCTTTTCGGCGAAAAGTACCTGAAAGGGTTTTTCAAAAAGGAAGCCGAATTTAAAAAGCGTTCTGAAATCTCCAGAATATTGTTTTTGCTGAGAAAAGGCAAATTAAGAGAATATAGAAATCTCATCAATTCAAGCGCTCGTAAATATCAGTCGGAGTTGCTTACAGATGTTGTGAAAGACATATTTCCTAAAGCCCAATTAGAAATTCATTATTATGACCACGAGGAGTGTCACGCTGCTTCCAGTTATTTTACTTCTAATTTTGAGGACGAGGCTTTACTGATAACCATGGATGCACAAGGCGATCACAACAGATTTACCAGTGTATACACTGTAAAGAATAAAACATTTAATTTGTTTGCTTCATCTGTTGCGCCTAAAAAATTCTATTGTTTTGCAGGTAAGTATATTAATGTAGATTTCTTCGAAAGTTCTGTTGGTGGTATGTATACCTATTTTACACACATGCTTGGCTTCACAGCCAATGCAGATGAAGGTAAAGTAGAAGCTTTAGCAGCATTTGGAAATTATAATAATGAGATCTATGAAAAATTGTGGAAGTGCTACAGCATCAACGAACGTCACGAGATTGTGAATCACCAGGAGGAGGCTGAACTGTATTTTTCATTGGATGAGTTTTATCGCTTTCTGAAAGAATATAAAAAAGAGGATATCTCAGCTGCTATTCAGAAATTCTTAGAAGAGTTTATGCTCATCTATATTCGTCAACTGATAGAAGCTACTGGTATAAAAAAATTGTGTTTTTCAGGTGGTGTATTTGCTAATGTAATACTTAACCTAAGAGTCTTTGAAGAATTAACGAAAGAAATCTATATTGTCCCGGCTATGACAGATGATGGCACAGCTGAAGGCGCCGCCTATTTGGCTTACCTTAAACACACATCTTTACAAGACATGGCATGGTTAAAAGAACGCCACATGCCGTATTTTGGTACTGCTTATAGCAGAGAACAAATACTCAATGTCCTAAAAAATTCTGAAGGCATAAATTTCATAGACCTTCAAGATCAATGGCCTGAGAAAGCTGCACAGTTGGTAGTTGAAGGAAAAGTAGGTGCTATCTTTCATGGAAGAATGGAATGGGGTCCGAGAGCATTGGGTAACAGAAGTATTATTGCAGATTGCAGAAGCGAAGAGATTACCAAGAAAATTAATGGTTCTATAAAGAATCGACCACTTTTCCAGCCTTTCTGTCCTTCAATACTTGAAGAAGAGCGCGAGAGACTTTTTGAAGTATCCTATCCAAATAAACACATGACCTGTGCATTTAGAATGCGTCAGGAACACCGCGAAAAAATTCCAGCTTCCGTACATGTCGATGGTACTGGTAGAGCACAGTTTGTGGAAGAGGCAGATAACCCTAATTACTTCAGATATTTAAAAGAAATGAAGCGTCTCACCGGCTATGGGGTTAGTATCAATACTTCATTTAATAAGCATGGCAGAACCATAGTAGAAACACCAAACGATGCTATTCTGGATTTCCTTGATACCAATATGGATTTTGTCATTTTAGAAGGCTATCTGGTAACAAGAAAATAGTCTGCTTTGAACCCGGTTATATCTGTTATTCTTCCAGTTTATAATGCCGCGTCTTTTCTGAAAGAGGCGATTGATAGTATACTTAACCAATCTTTCTCTGATTTTGAATTGTTGATTTATGATGATGGATCAACCGATAGTTCAAGAAACATTATAGATACTTATCAGGATAAGCGAATTGTCAGGCATTATTCGGATATTAATCAGGGACTAATTTCTGTTCTAAATAGGGGATTAAATGACGCAAAAGGCAAATACATTGCCAGAATGGATGCTGATGATATTTGTTTACCTGATAGGTTTATAAAACAATTATCATTCATGGAATTGCATCCTGATTACGGTATTTGTGGCACACAACTTCAACTGATACATAATGATCAAGTACTCTCCAGACCAGTAGATGATTTGGCACTTAGATGGTGGTTCTTTAAAGGAAGTCCATTTGCCCATCCAAGTGTAATGATTCGATCATCGGTTATTCGTAAGCATCAATTAAGTTTTGATTCAACAGCTTATGTCGCTGAAGATTATGACTTGTGGTGGCGCATGGCATTTTATTGTAAGATGCATAACCTTGAAGAAGTATTGCTTAGATATAGAGTTCATGCCAATCAGGAAAGTAGCGCAAAATCAGATATTCAAGCCGATAATCATCAAAAAAGCCTTTTGAGATTGATGTCTGAGTTAGGACTGGACAAAGCGGGATTGAGTCCGGAATTTGCTGCTCAACTTTTATCAAAGGAGCTAGTTTCCAATTATCACAATATTTCTCAATCGCTGTTGTTTTTTGACACGCTTATTCATAACGAAAAAGCTTGTCGGTTTTTTGGCCAACAGAACTTGATCAATGAAAAGGAAAAGCAAGGTGTTTTTCAACTAAAAAACATTGCTAATTTTGAAATAGCTATGTTGAAATTATTGTCTAAAGACGGTTTTAAAACTTTACTTCACTTAGCGGGAATGAAGCAAAATCTGTTTATTTTTAAATGTCTGATTAGATGGAAAACAAGATAAGAGAGCAACTGGCCGATTCAATTGCCACATTATTGCTGACCGATGAAGCAGCTGGAATGGCATTATGGAGAGCATCTTCAGCAGAATTAAAGCTCCAACAGGAAAATTTGCAAGAGATTGATGTTCTATCTTGTGTATACAACGCAGAGGCCTATGTAGCCAATGCAATTGAGTCTGTTTTATTTCAGTCGTATCCCAAAATAAACTTTATTATTGTTTCTGATGGATGCACCGACAATACGACAAAGATCATAGAAGCGTATGCATCAAAGTATTCTAATATTACCTTAATAGTCAATCCTGAAAACTATGGTATTATTGCATCTGCCAATATTGGTCTAAAAGCTTGTAAAACTGAATACATTGCAAGAATGGATTTAGATGATTTGATTCATCCAATGAGACTTGAAAAACAAATGGCTTTCATGCTTAAAAATCCTGATATCGGGGCCTTAAGTTCATTCATGAAAGTCTTCAATGAGAAGCGTGAAGTTAAAGACGTTTTTTTCAGAGAAAGCTATGAACTTCAAAAAATCACGATGCTGTTTTATTCTCCGCTTTCACATGCTGCAACATTGTACAGAGCCTCTGTTATCAAGGGAATTGGTTATAAAGATGGATATAAATATGCTGAAGATTATGATTTATGGTTTCGTATCATGTGTCAATACAAAACTGCAGTGTATCCAGAATACCTTTACTTCTACAGAACACATTCTAATCAGGTGACAAATGACAGAAATATCGACATTATAAAAAGTACTTGGGTGATGATACTTGCTAACATTTTTGATGCGTTAAAAATGTCTTATACACCTGAAGATATTCAGTTTCATATTAAATATTGTTCACTTGGTCAGAACATCTCAAACTTAAGCGAATGGCTCGATTACCATAATTGGCTGAATAAATTAGTAAAAGCAAATGAACAATCTGGTTTCTTTGATCAAACTAAATTGAAAGAATTTCTCTATATGAATTATTGGTTATCGGGATTTAATCAATTTAAAAAGCAGATGCCCTTCAAACAATTTATTCAAGTGTTTAACTGTCCATTAAATCCTCTCTCAACACTCGCTAAATTTAAATTGATAGCCAAACAATTAATCGGTGGTTGATATATGAAAACTTCTGTTTTTACTAAATCTGCATTGTCTGTTTTAGCAATTACGACTATAATCTTATTCATGGCCAATGCTTATTATGTGTGGAATTGGGGTGATGATTATCTCATTAAATTTTTCTACAATAAGCAAACGCCAATGGGTTACCTAATTAATGATTATTTTGTTTTTGACGGAAGATCATTAAATCCGGGTTATATAATTTCCAGGCTTTGTTTAAGCGGCAATTGGCCTTATTTAGCGCCGATGATTGCCAGTGTTTTGTTATACACATCATCTATTATTTTGGTAATGATGATGAACGGTACGAGACACTTTAAATTCAGATCGGATTTTGTTAGTTCAGTTGTTATATTGGCTATTTTATGGTTGGCCATGTTTAATTCCCTAAATGAAATATTGTACTGGCAAACAGGCATGTTGTATATGGTAGAAATGTTTCTGATACTCTATCTGTATTTTCTTGCTCAATCTGACAAATCTAACAAGTTCTTATTAGCTATAATTGCATTGTTGGCGGGTATGAGTTCGCCCAATGCAGTCATTGGACTCTTGATAGTTTTAGGTCTTGAGCAGTGGTTTTTTAAACAACAAAACATGTCGCTTAAGAACTATTATCTTGTTTCTGTTATATTGATTATAGGTTTTTTAATTGTTGTTTTAGCACCTGGCAGCAGTGCTCGCTGGAATATGCAAGGTGGTGCAGATGCCAAAGCCTTTGGTAATGTATATGAATTGTATTTTAGAATCTATCAGATGACTATGGCTTTCTTGGATTTAAATACCCCAATGGTTTGGTTGGTGGTATTTGGTGGATTAGCGATGGTTATTGGTTTGAGTACCCATAAACAAAACAATTCTTTTCTTTGGTATTTAATGGAATTTAGGTGGCTAATTGCCGCTGTTTTTTGTATCATCTTCTATTTGCCAAAAATGTCATATTACATTGAAACTTCCCGTTTGAATTGCCATTTCGCATTTTTCTGTTCGATATTTTTCGTGACAAAATTAGGGCAACTTAAAAACTTATATCCAACGGTATATATCAATCAGAATAAAATTCTGAGATTCCCGATATTAATCTTAGCTCTGATACTAATGGGTAGTCAGGTGTTTGATAGCATACATTGTTGTAAAAAACTGCAAGCCAGAGAACAAATTTATAGAGATAATCAAGGTAAGGATGTGGTTTTAAAAGCTAATGATATTATTGGTCCACCTAGAACTAAATTTTTTACGGATGTGTTGGAAGACAGTACACATATCTTTAACATATCAATAGCTGATTACTATGGTTTAAAAAGCATTAGGAAAGAAAAATACAGATGAGTGAAATTCATAAAAAACTACCTATTTCAGTTTTAATTGCTTCGCATAATGAAGGACACCTCTTAGAGGAATGTCTTAAATCTGTCGAGTTTTGTGATGAAATAGTAGGTGTTAATCTCGAATCATCGGATAATACTAAGGGTATAATGGAAAAATACTGCACGACGTATGTTGAGCACAAGAGGGTTCCTATAATTGAAGAGATTCACCAAGTATTTATTCCTAAACTCAAGAATGATTGGTTTATTTTGATTGATCCAGATGAGAGAATTCGACCTGAGTTAGCATCTGATATCATACAATACATCCAGAATCCAGAACCATTTAAGTCGCTGATAAGGGTGTATTTGATGTATTATTTTAGAGGGAAGATGTTGAAAGGTGGCCCTTATAATAAACCAATCAGAGGTAGATTGTTATTTTATAAACCTGGTATAGATGTCTCTAATAAAGTGCATACCGGGATTACAGCAAAAGCTGGCTATGGTATCAGCGAAATTCCATTTACAGGTAAAAACTATGATGAGCATTTCTGGTGCAATTCATGGAAACAACTACGGGATAAACATACTCGATATGCGGATGGTGAGGGTAAGGTTTTGTATGCTCAAGGCAAACGTTATAATTTTATCTCTCAATTAACAAAGGGTGTATCCAGGTTTTTCAATGCCTACTTTCAGCAAGCTTACTACAAGGATGGATGGACAGGTATTCTTTTTGCTTATAACGAGGCACGTTATGTTTGGCTGAGCTGGAAAAGCTTGAATCATTATCAAAATTTGTTAAGTCGGACTGGTAATTTACAAACGCCTCAGCATGTTATTTTGGCATCATTGCAGGATAGAGTTGATACGTTTCTTAAAACAACAGAGGAAATTAAAAATACCTATCATCAAACAGTCGAAAAATCAATTCAGGAATCAATTTTAAACCAATATCAAAAGTCATTACATAGATTGGTTAACGATTTACTTGAACAGAATGCTTTTGATCTTGCAAAGATTGCCATAGAAACAGCAGCTTTCAATACCAATATGCAAGCTTATATAGCCAATCACATTTTGTTGGATAGATTGAAGCTCATTCAAATGTCAGGAAGTTTTAAGTTGGTTAGATTCATTTCAAATTTTTTAAGAAAGCAATAACAATATGTGCGGCATATCAGGCATATACCACCTCAATAGAGAGAAGATTGATTTAGGTGAACTTCAAAGTTTCACAGATTCTATGCTGCATAGAGGTCCTGATGCATCTGGCTACGAATTGCTCGATCAATCGACATTAGGTCTTGGTCAGCGTCGTCTATCAATCCTTGATCTTAGTGATTCAGGCAAGCAACCCATGTACTATGCTGAAGGACGTTTTTGCATTACATACAATGGCGAAATTTTCAATTTCTTAAGTATAAGAGAAGAGCTTAAAAGTTTTGGGCATAGTTTTAAATCCGATTCAGATACTGAAGTAATTTTGGCGGCCTTCATGCAATGGGGACCCTTATGTTTGAAGAAATTTAATGGTATGTGGGCCATGGCAATTTGGGATGATCTTAATAAAGAGTTATTTCTGGCCAGAGATCGATTTGGGATAAAACCCTTGTATTATGTAAACGAAGAAAATAAGCGCTTTATGTTTGCCTCAGAAACAAGAGCATTTAAATTTTTAAAATCCTATACCAGAAGGCACAATCAGGAATTGCTTAATCTTAATCTGGCTGATCCATATGCTATAGAAGGATTAGGGTATACCATTTTTGATAATATCTTACAATTATTACCTGGTCATTTCATGATTGTAAAAAGAGGTGAGAAGGCGGTGCAGACCAGATGGTGGGATATCAGAGATTGTGCAATTGAGGTTCCAAAAACATTGGAAGAACAGGCTGAGAAATTTTATGAAATCTTTAGAGACGCCTGCAGACTAAGGTTGATCAGTGATGTTCCGATAGGAACTGCATTGAGTGGTGGATTGGATTCTACAGCGGTATATTCAACCGTTTACGATATCATGCAGCATGAGTCACTTGGAAGAGTTAACAAGGATGCTCAAAGGGCTTTCACAGCTACTTTTAAAGGATTGCCTCATGACGAGAGAGAATATGCAGCCTTGGCTGCAGCCTATACCGGTGGCCCAATTACCTTTTTAGAATCAGACCCATACCAATTGGCAGAAAAGGTTGAAAGGGATACAGAATTGTGTGATTTTATCAATAATGCGCCAATATCATCCATTGCTTCTGTTTATGAGGGAATGCGCAAGAATGGGATAATTGTTTCAATGGATGGTCATGGTGTTGATGAAATGTTATATGGATACAGAGACATGGTGTATTCCCTGTATAATCATGCTGTTTGGAGCGGATCATTCAATGATGTTTCAGAATACGAATCCGTTTTAACGGAACTTTATCATCCCACTAAAAGAGATGAAATTAGAACAAGATTTGTAAAAAATTTGGAAGAAAAGAAATTACGCGAGTCGTCTATTAAATTCAAACTAAAAAGAGCTGTTAAAGGTATAGATGATTCAAAAGAATATCTGCCAGTCAGTTTGTCACCATTAAGTAACAAACCTTATGATTTTAGTTCAAAACCAGTAGGAGATAGAATGGTTTATAACGAGTTTTTTCAACACACATTACCGGCATTATTAAGAAATTTTGACCGTGCCGGTATGATCAATAGTGTCGAGATTAGAATGCCATTTATGGACTGGCGTTTAGTGGCTTATACATTTGCCTTACCAATTTCAAGTAAAATTGGTGGCGGCTATACAAAAAGAATTGTAAGAGAAGCGATGAAAGGTAGAATGGATGAATCGCTAAGAACCAGAACTTATAAGGTTGGTATAGGCAGCCCCGTCGAACATTGGTTAAACGGAAGTTTGAAGTCTTGGGCTTTAGATACTATAGAAGATAAGATGATTAAGGCAGAAGCAGAAAAGACTCTTAAAAATGGCGGTACATGGTCGGGAAAACAGGTCAGAGAAATTTGGCAATCTATCAATTTAAAACTCATTAGTTAGTGAAGATACTATATGTGTTTACAACTGCAGGCATGCAAGCAGGATCTGTTCAGAACAAAGTAATCGAACAGATTAAAGCCCTGAGATACGCTGGGGCCGATTGTAAAGGCTTGTTTTTTACGACAGATGAAGTGTCATCTAGCGATACAGATTTATACGAGTTTATTAAAGTTCCCAGGGTTCCAAAAACCTTGTTTAGATCGACTAAACAAAAGACAGCGTATCATAAGACCCTTTATGAGTATTTTAAATTGCATCAACCAGAATGTGATTTTGTATACTGTAGATATCCCGGAGCCAGTAAGTATTTAGCATTGTGGACCCGTTTGGTGCATCGAAAAGTGTTTTTTGAACACCTTACAGCCGAGGGCTATGAAATACGCATATATGCCAAAGAAAACCCCTTAAAATGGAATTTATCTTCCTTATTAAGCCATATTGAATTTAGATTCTTTCCTTTATTTCTAGAATGGTATTATGGAAAAATCATTAGAAGAAAGGCAGAGTTTGGAATTTCAAATTCGGGCAATATCGCAGATTATGAAAATGCCATAGCAGGCAATGATTACGTACAATTAGTGAGTGGTGATGCTGTGAATGCCAGTGCTTTTCCAATCAGAATGCCAGTGCCAATGCCTGGAACACTTAGAATGATATTTTTGAAAGGTGCTGTTACTCAAGCAGATTTTAACGGACTTGACAGGTTGTTTAAAGGGATGTCTATCTATAAGGGGAGTGTTAAGTTACAATTAAGTCTATATGGTCGTAACCTTGAAAGTGAAGCCCGACAAATTCAACAATATGGTATTCAAAATATGGTTGAGTTAAATGGCTTTATTGATAAAACGGAAATTGATGACATTATGAACTCTGTTGATTTGGGTGTTGGTGCTTTAGGTGTTCATCGAAAAGGACTATCAAGCACAACCACTATCAAGGCCCGCGAGTATTTCGCCAGGGGCTTGCCTTTTTTTTATGGTCATAATGATCCCGATTTTTCGGCCTCTCCAATAGCAAGGAATTTCTGTCTGGAATTTGAGGCAAACGATGATCCAATCGACATGGAGCAACTTATTCAATGGTATTCAAGTATAGAAACTCAACAGAGTATACCTGAGAGTATGCATCAATTTGCTCTCGATAATCTCGATTATACAATTAAAATGAAACGCTTATTTGAGTTTCTTAAAATCTATAAACAATAAGGTATTCTGAAATAAAGAAATTAATTACAATGTTATTTAACTCACTCGAATATCTCATTTTCTTACCACTTGTAGTGATCATATATTGGTGGCTGAATAAACGAGCAATCATCTATCAGAATACATTTCTGTTGTTGATGAGTTATTTGTTTTATGGCATGTGGAATTGGAAGTTTTTGTTTTTGTTGATTTTTTCTACACTTTTGGATTACTTCAGTGCAATACAAATTGAAAGATCTTCTACTAAAGCAAAAAAGAAATTTTGGTTAGTATTAAGTGTAAGTATCAATCTTGGGTTTCTGGGATTATTTAAATACTTTAATTTTTTTGCTGAAATAGTGAGTGATCTGGCCAATCTATTTGGACAAAATAGCGCCTTTGTCAAGCTGGATTTTCTACTACCGGTTGGAATTTCATTTTATACCTTTCACGGACTTTCTTATGTGTTTGATTGTTATAATGATAAAATTGCAGTTAGAAAGAATTTTATAGATTACGGATTATTCGTAAGCTTCTTTCCATTATTGGTAGCTGGTCCTATTGAAAGAGCGAATCATCTCTTGCCTCAAATAGAAAGTAAAAGGACTTTCTCAAATGCTAGTGCAGTAAATGGGATGAGGCAAATTTTATGGGGTTTATTCAAAAAGATTGTCATTGCTGATAATTGTGCCATTTTTGCGAATACCATTTTTGACAATTATTTAGATTATTCGGGTAGTACTTTGATGGTAGGGGCAATGCTATTTGCCTTTCAAATTTATGGTGATTTTTCAGGCTATTCAGATATTGCATTAGGTAGCGCCAAGCTAATGGGATTTGATTTACTAAAGAACTTTTCATTTCCATATTTTTCCAGAAACCTTGCTGAGTTTTGGAAACGATGGCATATTTCTCTTTCCTCGTGGTTTAGAGATTATCTGTATATACCACTCGGCGGAAATCAATCTGGCACTTTTAAAAGAGTAGTTAATGTGATGGTGGTATTTTTGGTTAGTGGTTTTTGGCATGGTGCTAACTGGACCTTTATCGCTTGGGGATTGCTGAATTCAATTTTTGTTATAACAGATAATTTTGTTATCAAAGCTAAGATGAATGGTGTTGTGGCTGATGGAAGAATTTTTCCCAATCTGAAGGAGATAGTTCAAATAGTATCAACGCTTCTCTGCGTATCAATTCTCTGGATATTTTTTAGGGCTGAATCTCTGTCAATAGCTTTAGAATATATAAAAAGATTATTTACAAATGGGCTATTTACAATTCCCATGGTGCGACCAAGTATTGTGTTTATCTTAATTCTATTTATGCTTGTTTTGGAGTGGTTAGGAAGAGAGAAAGATTTTGCCTTGCAAAACATGTATCAAATAAAAAATAAGTACCTAAGATGGTCTATTTACAATATGATTCTAGCCATCATCTTATTATTTGGAGCTACGCCACAAACTTTTATATATTTCCAATTTTGAGGATATTTTATAAGAACATAGTAATTTATTCTTTAGTAACTTTATGTTGCATTATTCTGATTTTTCAGCTTGTGCAGTTAGGGTACAGAAGTAAGTCGTGGACACTAAATAGAAAGATTAATATCGCTTTTATTGGTGATTCTCATATTGAACAATCCATTTCAGACGAGGCTCAATATAGCATATTAAAATTTGCTCAAAGTGGAGATAATTATATTTATACTTACACCAAACTGCATAAATTACTCAATGATAACCCTTCCATAGATACTGTTGTTTTAGGGATAGATTTCCATAATATTGATAAAACTTCAGAAGAGTGGTATACCTCTCAAAGTTACATTAATTTTAAGTTCCCAAAATTATATCCTTATATGAAAGCGAAGGAAGTAAAAAAACTTGTTAGATTCTACCCTTGGGGATATTGTAAAGCGATCTCAAATTTATTTTCGATTCAGGATCTAATCACAGACGATGATTTTGTAAAGGTTTACGGATCTTATCAAATTTCAAGCGATACTATTTCGAAAGACTCTCTATCGGTCAAACCAAAACACAATTATAAAGAGGTTCCATCTGCCACTCAATTCGAATACCTTGGTAAAATACGCGAATTGTGTCAGTCAAAAGGTATTAAATTAATATTTTTAACATGCCCCATTCATTCAAACACCTATAAATCCGGAGTTTTAGATGGTTTAATCACCGGATATGCAAAACAGTATCAGATACAATATTTGAATTTAAGAGAGATGGCCATGGAGGACAATTATTTTGCTGATAAATTTCACATAAATCGTGCAGGTTCTAAATACTTTACTGAGCAATTACTAAAACTATTAAGGAAAAACTAATATGCTAAAAATAGCACATAGAATAAATACTATTGAACAACTCAAAAATACACCAACAGAGTATGGTGTTGAGATGGATTTGCGTCCTGATGGAGATGCTATTATAATTCATCATGATCCTTTTACAAATGGAGAGAATTTTGAAGACTGGCTGAACCATTATCGCCATAGTTTAATCATCCTAAATACAAAAGCAGAAGGAATGGAAGAACGCATACTTGATTTGATGGAAAAGCATCAAATTGACAACTACTTTTTTCTCGATCTATCTTTACCTTTTCTTATAAAATATATGAAGAAGGGTATAAAGAAAATAGCAGTTCGTTTCTCAGAATACGAGCCTTTAGAGTTTGTAATGAAATTTGCCGGTAAAGTTGATTGGGTTTGGATTGATTGTTTCACAGATTTGCCGTTGAATGCAGATAATTACAATATTTTGAAACAACATTTTAAATTGTGTTTGGTATCGCCAGAGCTCCAAGGATATGATGTTTCCAGAATTGAAGAATTTAAAAGAAAACTTGATGGTATGTCCATCGATGCTGTTTGTACGAAACGACCTGATCTATGGTAATTGAAAATTGGAATGATATCGATTTAAATGGATTAAAGGGTTTGTTGGTAGACTTAGATGATACTTTATACCATTACGAACCTATCCACAAAAAGGCTTTTGAGGCTTGTATGGACGAGGCAGAACAACGTTATAGCATTGATCGTGATTCGTTCAAATCTCTATGGAAAATAGCAAGAGATAAAGTTCATAACGATGTGCATGGTCAAGGAGCTTCACACTCACGTTTGCTGTATCTTCAGAAGGTTTACGAGCTTCATACCGGAAAAACCAATGCCCAATTTGCTCTTAAATTAGAGCAAACATATTGGTCAATTTTCTTACAGGAAATGTCCTTTAGAGAGGGCGTCGAAAAATTTTTACAAAAGGTAAAAAATGCAGGTATCAGAATGGCTATTGTTACCGATTTGACAGCACAGATTCAACTACAAAAATGGGAAAAACTTCAATTGGATCGCTATTTTGATTTTCTTATCACCTCAGAAGAAGCCGGCGTTGAAAAGCCATCCCCTTATATTTTTGAATTAGCCCTTGAAAAATTGCAATTGAAGTCAAAACACGTTGCAATGATTGGTGATAATGCCTACAAGGATATTGCTGGTGCCAATGCTTTACAGATAAAGAGTTATCATATTACTTCAAAAACAGTATAAAACAATGTCATTATTGATAGATAAAAGAGGCAGAAGTAAAATTCCTTTGGCAAAGTCGAGACTTTTTTGGGCTGGAGTGATAATTAAATTGTTTATCGCGATAAGCTTTGCATCGACATACATGAGTGATTTGTTCGCGCCATTTTCTAATTATTTCATTGGTTCAGGATTCGAGGATCCCTATGCCTATTTTTTAGAAAATGGTAAATCGAATGCTTTTCCATATCCGCCACTTATGTTATGGCTTTTTTCTTTACCAAGGGCAATTTTATGGCCTTTATTACCTGGGTCTGTAGAGGCATTTACTGTTTGGGATAGCCTGTTGTATCGTATTCCTTTGTTGGTGGCAGATTTTGTCATTTTGATAGTGCTAATACGTTGGTTAAAAACAAGAACCAGACAGGTCTTGATTTGGTATTGGTTATCACCTGTATTGATTTACATCAATTATTTTCATGGGCAGCTTGATGTCATTCCCATGGCATTCATGATTAGTTCATTGTATTTGCTGTTTAAAAATAAGTGGACATGGGCGTTTGTCTTTACCGGATTAGCCATAGCTTCTAAAACCAATATGGTTTTGGTTCTACCTTTTTATGGTTTGTACTTGTTAAGAACTTCACAAGTAAATGTTTCTACTATAATCTGGTCGGTGCTAGGTTTAGTGGTCCCAGTAATTCTCATTAACGCTCCGTACTTAAACAGTGTGGGTATGTGGCAAATGGTGTATAACAATCCTGTTCAACAGCAAATATTTGATTTGTACTATCAGTTTAACCAGCATTTAAAAATTTATTTTATACCAGCCATTTATTTTACTCTGGTACTGTATTATTATACATTCAAGTTTGTCAATCGCGATCAATTGGTGCTGTTTTTGGCCTTTACATTTTTGGCACTAACTTTAATGATAGCTCCAATGCAAGGCTGGTATTATTGGATTATGCCTCTATTGGTATATTTTGTTATCAAACAAAGTGCTCGCGAAAAATATATGCTGGTGCTCCTGTCGGTTTTATATTTTGTGTATTTCGGATTAATACAAGATTCGGATTATCTGGTGGCTTGTAATTTCATATCAACAAACTACTATTTCGAGGGATCTGGTAAAGCACTAAATATTGCTTTTACTTTATTGCAAACCACTTTATTACTCTTAGCTTATTTGGTTTTTAAAAATGGCATTGGTAATAATATCCAAAGTAAATTTCTTTCTCAACCTTATATGATAGGGATAGGTGGTGATTCGGCCAGTGGAAAATCTACATTAAGCAATGCTTTGTCAGATGTTTTCGAACAACATAATACCAGCATCATCAGAGGGGATGATATGCACAAGTGGGAACGAGGAAACGAGAACTGGAATGTATATACACACCTTGATCCAAGAGCAAATAAATTGCATGAAGATTTGGAACATGCCCGAGAATTGAAACTAGGCAGAAGTATCAAACGTCGCAATTACGACCATAGTACTGGTAAATTCACCTTACCAAAATTTATCAAACCCAATAAATTGATTGTTTTTGAAGGTTTACATTCATTCTATCTCAGTAATCAGGCGGAGGTATACGATCTTAAGATTTTCATGGAACCAGATGACAAACTGCGTACCTGGTGGAAAGTACAAAGGGATGTGGCAAAGCGAGGTTATTCGCCAGAAAAGGTTTTGGAGCAACTTAAATCCAGAGAGCAAGATTCAGAAAAATATATCAAATCACAAGCTTCACAAGCAGATATACTAGCCTGTTTCTTTCCTCTTAACGATATCGACCCGGTCAATCAAGCCGTTGAGCCAGAGATTGCGCTTAAAATTACGCTCTCTAACGATGTTTATCCAGATGTATTACTTGAAAAGTTGAACAAAGTAAAATCTCTGGAGTTTCAACATCTGTATGCCAATGAAAAACAAGAGTTGATTTTTAAAGGGTTGATTTCTAAAGAGCAAATAGAACAAATCGCTGATATATGTATTCCGGAACTCGAAGATATCGGTATATATAATACCAGTTGGAAAGATAATTTTGAAGGATTATTACAACTGGTGACAACTTTCGTAATCTTTAACCGATTGAATAATAAAGATATAAATGTTAGATAGTTTACAAAAACTTTTAGAACTTACTAAGCCTCTGATGAATCAAAGTGATCAAATTCAGGGTCCAGGTGGCAATACATCTTATAAAGATGGGTCTGGTAACATGTTTATCAAAGCTTCAGGTTTTAGATTTGACGAAATGTCTGAGGATAAAGGTATATCAGCAGTAAATTATTTAAATTTAAGACAATACTTCCATTTAGTTAAACCAAAAGGTAAAGAAAACGATGAAGCAGAGATGCTGAAATTAGTTGGCCAAAGTATACTCAAACAATCAACTGGGGAGCTATATCCAAAACCATCTATGGAAACTGGTTTTCATGCTGTTTTGGGAAAATATGTCATTCATACCCATTCTGTTTGGACCAATCTTGTTAATTGTCGAAAAGATAAAACAGCCATAATTAAGCAATTGAGTGAAACATTCAATTTGGTTCAAATACCATTTGTAAGTCCAGGTTTCAGTTTGTCATATATGGTTACTCAAGCAGTAAAAGAGACGGAAATGAACGGCAAACAAGCACCTGATATCTTCTTATTGCATAATCATGGTGTTATTGCCCATGCCGACGACCTTCAAAAGTGTCAGAATATTCTTAAAAGTTTGGATAGGGCTATACAATCAATTTGTCAACTTTCAGACGAATATCCAGATACATCTTTAAATGTTATTGATGCTAAATATGTTCCTGTTTCAGATTATGTAAACAGTGTGTTAAAGCTTCATCAATGTGATGCGACATTTTTTAATCAGGTACTTTTTCCTGATCAGACAGTTTTCTTTAACAATCAAATTGGATCTGAAGGGTCAGACAAAAAGATTCATATAGATAATTTTACCATTTCCTACCATTGTTCAGAAAGAGATGCCAGAGCAATTCATGAGACAATGACAGCATATCTGTTTATTTACCACACCTTGACAACAACTAATGTTGACATTGATTTTTTAGGTGGAAATGAAATAGATTATATCAATAATATGGAGATGGAGAAACACCGTAGAAGCATACAATAATATTTTGAAAATTATAATTCCACTTTCAGGTTTGGGAAAGCGCTTTGCTGATGCAGGCTACCTGGACATAAAACCGCTCATTAAAGTACATGGTAAACCCATTATAGAATGGGTAGTTAGTATGTTTCCAGGCGAAAATGAGTTTATTTTTATTTGTAGGAATGAGCACCTTCAAAGTACCTCTTTGAGAGGTGAATTGGCGAGAATTTGCCCAAATGGAAAGATCATAGGCATAGAAGGTCATAAATTCGGTCCGGTTTACGCTGTTTCTAAAGTATTTGATTTAATTCGAGATGACGAAGAGGTAATTGTTAATTATTGTGATTTTTATCAAAAATGGAACTTTAAGGATTTTGAAGAAGAAGTTCATGCTAAAAATGTAGATGGTGCTATACCTTGTTATACAGGCTTCCATCCACATTTATTGCATCCTGAAAATGTCTATGCATCCTGTAAGCGTGATGCATCTGGTATGCTGATTGAAATTAAAGAAAAATTTTCGTTTGAACTTGACAAAACTAAAGCTTACCATTCTGGTGGTACCTATTATTTTTCAAAAGGCAGTTCTGTGAAAAAGTACTTCCAAATGATGATAGAAGAGGATGTCAATCTCAACGGCGAATATTATGTGAGTTTAGTTTATAACTTAATGTTACGTGATGGATTGAAAGTGTTGGTATACGACAAGGTTCCATATTTCTGTCAATGGGGCACTCCGTTAGATCTTGAAGAATATCTCACCTGGAGCAAAATTATTCACCACTACAAGTCTGAAATAAAATGATTGCACTTATACCAATGGCCGGAGCAGGAAGCAGATTTTCTGAACAAGGCTACACCACACCAAAACCCCTTTTACCAATACTTGGTTTACCAATGGTGGTAAATGCTGCAAAAGCTTTGCCTACAAGTGATAAATATATTTTTGTAGTAAGAGATTTTCAAATAAATGACTATCAAATAGACCAGCATCTTAAACAGTACTTTCCCCAATCTGAAATAGTGGTTTTAGACCATTTAACAGAAGGTCAAGCTATCACATGTCTGGCTGCAAAATCGCTTGTAGATAATGATGAACCACTTGTGATTGGCGCTAGTGATAATGGAATGATATATGATAGAAAGGCATTTGAGGAGGTGACTGAAGAGGCTGATGCGATTATTTTTACATTCAGAAATAATCCGGCAGTTATAGAAAAACCTCAAGCTTATGGTTGGGTCAAAACCAATAATAACGCTGAAGTTATAAAAGTAAGTGTAAAAGTGCCCATTAGTCAAACACCAATGAAGGACCACGCTGTAGTTGGTACTTTCTGGTTTAAAAAAGGTAGATATTTTGTTGAGGCTGCCGAACATATGATAGCTAAAAATACCAGAGTCAATAATGAGTTTTATGTGGATGAATGCATGAATGATTTATTGGAATTGGGTTTTAAAGTTCATGTATTCGAGATAGACAATTATGTTTGCTGGGGAACGCCTAACGACTACAAGACATTCAACTACTGGAACGAATTTTTTAATCTACCATATTAAATCCTGCAAAATGTTATCAGTTGTATTACCTTGTTATAACGAAAAAGATAATCTGGAAGCCCTTTTCGGACGACTTGATGTATTGGCAGATAAGAATAACAACATAGAAATTATACTGGTTAATAATGGCTCCACAGATGGGTCAGACCAAGTTTTCGAAAAAGAATTAACAAAAAGAACTACTGGTAATTTTAGAGTGATTAATGTCGAGAGGAACATAGGCTATGGTTTTGGCATTTTGAGTGGTTTACGAGCCGCTAAAGGAGATGTTTTAGCCGTAACTCATGCCGACAGACAAACAGATCCTTTAGATGTGTTGGAGGCGTATTCTTTATATACTAGTGCTAATGATTCAGATCTTTTAGTAAAGGGATTTAGAAAGAACCGCAAAATTTCAGAAGCTGTTTTTTCATACGGTATGGGTGTCTTAGCCTCTTTGGTTTTAGGTACCCGTTTAACAGAGATAAATGCTCAACCAAAGTTGTTCAGCAAACGCTTTTTTGATCAATACGAAAAACTGGCCCCTCATGACTTTTCATTGGATCTATACTTTTTGTATCAGGCTAAGAAGCATGGTCACATTAAAGATTTCCCGGTTTATTTTGCCAAACGTGTTGCAGGTGAAGCTAAGGGTGGAAGTGGCAGTTCATTCAAGACTAAATGGAAACTAATCAAGCGAAGCTTTTCCTATATTTTCGAGTTAAGAAAACAAGTTAAAAATATCTGATTTGAAAAAATTACTGCAATCATATCCTTTTGAATCTGGCTTTTCAGTGCTGTTTGTTGTTTTAGCAATCTTATTAAATCTTCAGTTTTTGATAGGCTCTAATATTAATACCACTATTGCTGGTCATGATGAATATATAGCTGTTAAAGAAATTTATTCTATTTTGGCTCCTGCTTCATTGAAACATTGGTTAATGGCTGTAATAAGTGGCAATGCCTTGTATTATGGCAGAATCATGTTCTATTTTGATGCACTTGTTGCAGCTGTTCCATTTTGGTTATTCGGCATTAAAGGTATGGTCTTTACAGTAAGAATGGTGCATGCGCTGATAATCTTATTGTCAATCTTATTACTGGCGAATACATTTTTGGAAAAAGCGAATCAGAGGTTGCTCTTTTTAATTGGATCAATTTGCCTTTACTACTCGATGTATTTTATGATGATGCCTAAGCCAGAACCTCATCAACTTCTATGTCTGGCTTGGTTTCTGAATCGTAGTAAAAAATTACATTGGGGTTTCGGTAAACATTTTATTTTTTTAGGTATTGCGTATGGATTGAAATTTAATATGCTGTTATTATTACCGGTCTTTTTTCTTATCCCGGTGATAAAATCTGGCTCCTTTGATTTTAAGTCAGTGATATGGCCTGGTCTAAAATCTTTGATTTTCTTTGTTTTTGGAGTTTTAATCGCTATTCCTTGTCTAATTTTAACACCTCTGAAGCCAATTTTCTTAGAGACATACTTACATGAAACATTCGGTGGTACGGAGAAAACATACGATAATTTATCATTAGGTTTATCAGATTGGATGTACCAAGGATTAGGTGGATCATATCTTGGAAACGGAATTTTGGCTTTTCCTTTTATGGCTTTTATACTTTACCACTTGATAAATTCAACAGTAAAGGCCTATAAAACTAAAAATTTTACCAGCAGTATACTATTGATTTCGGGCTTTATTCTCACCATGGTGATAATGTTAAAGACTAAGCGATTATGGCCTCACTACTTATGGACTGGCTATGTACTCATGTTACTAGGCACTTTAATATCTGTTGAAAATTTGAAAGATGGCTTTTTCAAACGAATAAATGGGATAATCATTAGTGTATTTGTTGGTATATCGTTTTTCTTCTTTTTGTACCGTGAATTACCATTGTTTACAAGACTCGATAAAAATCAAGAAACACTTAAAGAACAAGCTTTGAGTTTACAAGTAATAGACTACATTAAATCCAAAAATACCAATGCGAAAATTGCAACAGATGGTACTATTTTATACCCTTTTGAAGATTTTGTTAAAGTAGATATTTATCATCCATTTTCTGGAAAAGCTTCAGATCTATCTAAGTTGCGTTTTTACTGGTACTCAGATCATCCTGAAAAAGTTTACAATGACAGTAATGATTTCATTGTTTTTTACAAAAGACACCCGGAGCGCCTAATGAAGGAACATCCCAATGTGTATGTGGGAAGGCATGAGGAATTGTATCAGTTATTTAGCAATAACCTCAATAAAACTTATTCCAAAGACACGGCTTTTGGAGATATAATAATTTATAAGCAGATAAGAAAGTGAGCAAAGATTTCGTCTATTTTGTAGAAGATACCGATACTTCATTTGTACTAAATGATCTTAAGCAAATAGCTAAAGTATATGACAGGATTCTATTGTTTTCAACAGAAAAAATTGAAAACAAGGACGAATTACCCAAAAATACCATAGTTTTCGATCAATTTGTTGATTGGAAAAACATGAATTTGGTAAGGATATTGTTCAATAACATTTTCAGCATAGTGAGAACGTATCTATTGGAGTGCCTTGCTTTGCGAAAAGTATTGCCATTAAAGACTTCTGTAGCTTTATTGTGCTCCAATTTTTATAAGGCCGATCAGTGTAACAAGTTGCTAAATACTTTGACAGATTTTAATAACTCAGCGCCTTTTTATGCTTTCTGGTTTTATGACTGTATATATTTGGCCAGGTTGGCCGAGACTGGCAAAGCCAAACAAGTTTATGTAAGAGCGCATGGTGGCGACTTGTTTGAAGAACGCAGCTCACTTAAGGGTAAAATATTGTTCAGAAATTATCAGTTAAAAAATATAAACAAGGTGTATTCTGTCTCAGAGACGGGAACTAAATATTTGCAAACTAAATATCCCAAATTCAGACATAAAATTCAGACCGCATATTTAGGAAGTCCAAGTCATGATAACATAAATCCATTTAATACAGATGATTATTTTGTATTAGTAAGTTGCGCTTCAGTTAGAAACATCAAGCGAATACATAAAATCGCAGAGATGCTTCAGTATGTTGATTTTCCTGTAACCTGGTACCACATAGGAAACGAAAATTTACAATCTAAAAAAGATAAAACAATACCATTATACATCGAGAATGTAAAAAATCTTCCATCCAATATACGGTATGTGCCGAAAGGTAATATGAGCAATGATGAAGTATTCCAATTTTACAGAGATGTCCCCATCAATTTATTCATAAGTCTCTCAGAAGCAGAGGGGGTTCCGGTTAGTATGATGGAAGCTATAAGTTTTGGAATTCCAATTTTAAGCACAGATGTAGGAGGATGTAGGGAAATTGTCACTGAATCAACAGGTATTTTAATACCTTTGGAGACAGAAATGAAGGATATTGCCAAAGTTATTTCAGAGTTCAAAATATCACACAAGAACACGGCTGAATATAGAAGTAATGTGAGGTTATTTTGGGAAAATAAGTTTGACGTTAAAAATACAAGTTTAAAAATATAATATGACAAATACAGAATTAGACAAAGTCTTTTCATACCATAAATGGAGGCAGAAGATATTGATAAAAGATGGTGTATATACACCAGGCCATATTGATAATAATATCTGGTTGGATCTTGGTTTACCGGAGAAGGTAGATGGTTTAACATTCCTGGATATTGGATCCAATGATGGTCAAATAGTATTTGAGGCGGAGAGAAGAGGCGCAAAAAAGGTGTATGCCAGCGATTTGTATATCGATAAATTGGAAACTATGGCTAATGGTTGGCCAATCGAAGGTATTTCTATTCTGAAAGAAATCAAACATTCTAACATCATTATTCACAAAGGTGGTTTATTCGAACTTGACTCTATCAACGAGCATTTTGATATTGTTGTCTTGAATAATGTTTTGAATTGGATAGGTGATATTGATTTGGTACTAAGAACACTGGCTAAACTTAATTTTGATAGGTTGTACCTTGCCGATCAATTTTTAGTCACTAAAGATGCCGAATTAAAGCGTGCGCCTCAATCTTCAGAATTAAAAGCTTTCAAAGAGTTATGTAACAAAGAATATTTAATCGCTAAAATGAAGGCGTATGGAATTCATCTGGAAAAGGTTAGCAGTTTCAGTACACAAGAAAAATACATTAAGAAGTTTATTGAGCAAAACAATATAAAAAGTAATGGTGAAGTGGATATTTATAATCAGCCGGATCATAACTCAAGAATTTTAGGCAAGGTCAGTATTGATAGTTCTTCCAGTTATTCGTACAATAATTTTTATTTTATAAGAAGTCTTGGTTGGGTTAAACAAGAAGACGTATCAAAAAGTAGGAATAAAGTTAGTTGGATTTTGAACATTGTTTATCAACTTAATCTTTTAAAGCCTTATATTTTTATGAAGGGATTACTGAAGCACAATGAAACCAATAATTTTGTGTTGGTTTTCAAAAGAACTAAGAATTGAGTTTCATATAAGTAGATACCAAAATGTACCATATAAAAATAATAGCAGAGATTGCTCAAGCTCATGATGGAAGCTTGGGAATTTTGCACTCTTATATAGATGCATTAGCTGAGTCTGGTGTTGATGCTATAAAGTTTCAAACCCATATTGCAGAAGCAGAAAGCAGTGCATTTGAACAATTCAGAGTACCATTTTCGTATGTTGATAAAACGCGTTTTGACTATTGGAAACGAATGGAATTTTCGTTGGAACAGTGGAGAGAAATTAAGATACATTGTGATAGTAAGGGTATAGAGTTTATGTCTTCTCCTTTTTCTAACTTGGCTGTAGATTGGTTGGAAGAGATAGGTATAAGTCAGTATAAAATTGGTTCAGGGGAGGTAAGTAATTTATTGCTTTTGGAGAGAATTGCAAAGACGCAAAAACCTGTAATACTTAGTTCTGGATTAAGCGATTGGGAGGAATTAGAAATGGCAATTGATTTTTTAAAGAATAAAGAAGTAGATGTTTCGGTATTACAATGCACAACTGCTTATCCATGTCCTCCTGAGCGTTGGGGTTTAAATATGATTCAGGAACTAAAAGATAAATTCAATTTGAAAACCGGATATTCGGATCACTCTGGTGTTCCAACAGCATGTATTGCAGCGGCTTCATTGGGTGCTGAGATATTAGAATTTCATGTAGTGTTTGATAAACGTATGTTTGGTCCTGATGCCAGTAGCTCTTTAACCATTGATGAAGTAAAATATTTAGTAAAAGCGGTAAGACAAATTGAAATAGCTAAAAATAATCCTTTACAAAGGCAAATAAGCACTAATCAAAACGAACTTAAAACAATGTTTGGTAAGAGTTTGTCTATCAATAAGGACCTTAAAAAGGGTCATATTTTATGTATGGAAGATTTGGAAGGAAAAAAGCCTGGGGATAAAGGCATACCAGCGAAAGATTTTGGAAAGATTTTAGGCAAAAAACTAAAGGTAGATAAATACAAATGGGAATTTTTAAACTTTGAAGAAATAGAATGATGAAAAGAAAAGTATGTGTAGTAGTAACTGCCAGACCAAGTTACAGCAGAGTTAAAACAGCTTTAATAGCAATCAATGAACATCCTGAATTAGAATTGCAATTGGTGTTAGCTGCTAGTGCCTTATTAGACAGATATGGTAGCGCTGTAAATATAATAGAGAAAGATGGACTGCCCATAACCGCTAAAGTATTTAATGTTCTGGAGGGTGAAAATTTATCTGCATCTGCTAAAACAACAGGTATTGGTATCCTGGAACTTTCAACAGTATTTGATAATATAAAACCTGATATTGTTTTGACGGTTGGAGATAGATTCGAAACAATTGCAACAGCCATTGCTGCTTCTTATATGAATATACCATTAGGGCATATTCAAGGCGGTGAGGTTACAGGTAATATAGATGAAAAAGTGAGACATGCTGTAACAAAGTTGGCAGATTTTCACTTTGTAGCATCTGAAAGTGCTAAGGAGAGAGTTATTAAATTAGGTGAATCAGAAGACAGTGTCTTTAATACAGGATGTCCTTCCATAGATTTGGCAAAACAAGTGATGGATGAACCTAAAATGGATTTTTTAGAGCTCTATAAAAAATATCGTGGGGTAGGAAAGGAGTTAGATTTAAGTAATGATTATCTTGTGGTGATGCAACATCCGGTTACTACGGAATATAAAGAATCTAAAGATCAAATCAATGTTACTTTAGAGGCAATCAAGCAGTTAAATATTCCTACTCTTTGGTTTTGGCCAAATGTGGATGCTGGTTCTGATGGGACTTCAAAAGGTATCAGGACATTTAGAGAAAAGAATCCAGATTTACCTATACACTTTTTTAAGAATATGGAGCCACTTGATTTCTTAAGGATTTTAAAGTATTCAAAGGGTTTAATTGGTAATTCGAGTGTTGGAATAAGAGAATGTGCCTATTTAGGTGTTCCGGTTACCAATATTGGAAGCAGGCAAAATCGAAGAGATAGGGGGAGAAATGTAATAGACGTCCCTTATGATAAAGAAGAAATTATTAAGGCCATCAAACAACACATTGCTAACGGACAATACCAACACGATACTGTATATGGTGGCGGTGATGCAGGAAAACGCATAGCAGATTTACTGTCTCAAATATTATTAAAGTACCACAAAACAATTACATTTTGAAAATTTTAGGAATTATACCTGCAAGAGGTGGCTCAAAAGGTTTACCTGGTAAGAACATTAAATTACTAAATGGAATTCCATTAATAGCCTATACCATTAAGGAGGCCTTAAACTCAAAATTGGATACCTGTATAGTGTCCACAGATTCAGAAGAAATTGCGCAGGTAGCAAGAAATTATGGTGGAAATGTGCCTTTTTTAAGACCGACTGAATTTGCCACAGATGAGGCATCATCTGTGGATGTGGTATTACATGCTATTGATTTTATGAAGGTAAATCATAACCAAGAATATGATGCCATTATGTTACTTCAACCCACAACTCCTTTTAGAAATAGTGAAGATATTAATCAGGCAATCGATATTTTGATGAGTAGCCAAGCAGATAGTGTTATAAGTGTTACGGATGTTGGTGGCACACACCCTGCGAGAATGAAATTTATTGTTGATGGTAATTTGATAGATCCACCCTTTGTTGAAGCGTTTGAGGGACAGAATAGACAAGAACTAAAGCCTATGTTTATAAGAAATGGGGGCATTTATTTAACCAGAATTGATGTTATCAAAGGTGGATCTTTCAAAGGAACTATCTCAAAAGCACTGGTAATGCCCCAAAAGAGATCGGTCAATATTGATGATATTGATGACTTTGAATTTGCCGAATGGTTATTGAACAAACAATGAAGATTTTGCATCTAGAGGCTGAAAATTACAGCCAAATTTCTATGAATAAACTTAAGAAGTTTGGGGAAGTTCATTGCCTTAATCCTAGTAATGAGCAAGAACTAGATGAGTATTTAGGAAAAGAGCAATACCATGTGATTATAGTATCTATAGGTTTTTTGTTTGATGAAAAAAGATTAATAAAACAAAAGCAGCTTAAGTATATCATTTCACCTACAACAGGCCTAAATCATATTGATTTAAATTATTGCCAACTAGCTGGCATTAAAGTGATCAGTTTAAAAGGAGAGGAGAAATTCTTATCTACCATAACGAGTACAGCCGAACACACTTGGTCACTTCTTCTGGCACTAACAAGAAATGTGATTTCAGCCAATAAACATGTAAGCAATGGAGGTTGGGATAGAACATTATTTTTAGGCAGTGAGCTATATGGCAAGACAATCGGTATTATTGGCTATGGGAGATTAGGTAAAATTGTTTCTAAATATGCCTCTGCTTTTGGGATGAAAAGGGTAGTTTATGACATAACAACAGAGAAAGTACCGACGAGATTGTATAAAAATTTAGAGGACTTGTTATCTGTTTCAGATGTTATTGTTTTATTAGCATCTTATTCAGAAGATAATATAGATTTAATCAGCTTGGATGAAGTAAAAAGAATGAAGCCAGGATGCTATTTTATTAATACCTCGCGTGGCGAATTAGTAAATGAAGCGGCTTTAATGTTTGGACTGGAAAATGAAATTATTAGGGCTGCGGCATTGGATGTTTTAAAGGAAGATTCAAATTGGAAAAAAGAAACACCTCAATCAAATAAGCTTCTAAAATATTCCAAGACCGAGAATAATTTATTAATCACACCGCATATCGGCGGATATGGAGAAAATTCTATCCAAAGAACACGTAAGTTCATCATAGAAAAATTCATTCAAACAGTTAAATTGGGATAATGCTTTTAGCCAGAAGATTACTTACTAAAGAACTATATCAAAAAGCAATTGATAATGGTGTAAATATATTCTTATACAATGAAATCAATTTTACACCTCAGCAACAAGAAGGCATTAGCCTTGTAAATTGCACAACCGAAAGAGTACCTAGTACCTGGTATACCTGGAAGCAAAATGAAGAAGTTTTCGAGCGTTTTAAGAAGCAATTTCCGCAATTTTTTAAATGGGAAAACTATGATATGTCTTTGGCATTTCAAAAAGGATTGTTTTGGTCGAATCAGAAAACAGGATTTCTGCAATACGTTAAGAACAAAGAATTCTCAAATCAAAGGGTTTGGGCTGAGGACCTTCTGTATACTACTAAATTTTCACATGTATTTTTAAGATATTATTATGTTCTAATTAAAAGCAGAAGTGATGGTAGTAATCTCAAACAGATTGATAAGAATGGAAAAACAGGTTTTTTATTAAAAAATGAATTTGAAGTTACTTTATATAAATATTTGATTACTCGTAGCATGGAAGATGATCGAGTAATTTACTTTGTTTTAGATAACATTGTAAGAGATGCTTTACTTAAACTTGGTGTAAGAAAAGAACAAATACTTAATTGTAACAATATAAAACACAGAAAAGTGCCTTTTATAAATTTCATGTTATTGAACAGTACTCAAAGATATATTTTAAATCAAATCGTCAATAGCTGGCATGAAGTCGAACATTGGACAGGCATTGCAGAATCTATTGTGTCCTCCGGTGTTTCTAAAGTTTTGATCAATGAGGGTGAAAATGGACTAATTGGTGCCACATTGGGAGAGGTATTTCTAAAGCATGGAGTTGTCTCATACAATACCATGAACGGCATGAAAGCTGGTCAGGCTCAAGATACCTATATCAATTTTGATTATTGGTTTATCTGGGATGATAAGATGAAACAATTATTAATGGACAAGAATAAGCTGCCGGCTAATAAACTCATCGTTTCAGGACACTTAATGGAGGATGAGGCCAGAGATTATCAGTTCCATAATTCTTTACCGATTTCATTAGAGGAAATGCAGGGTAAAAGAGTTATTTCACTATTTTCTGTTAGGGGAAGAAGAGAAGAGAAATTAAAAGCTTTCGATTTTTTATACAATTTGGCTGAATTGAATGAGGATATTATATTTTTAATTCGCTCACATCCTTCAGAGGATATAGCGGACACTATACCACCTCCTGAAGCTTTAAAAAATGTATTCACAGTTAATTATACTGACGAAAATTCTAAGATAACACTCTATGATCAGTTATCAGTAAGTAACCTAAGTATTTGTTTTGGCTCTACTGTAGCCATGGAAAGCAAATGGTTTGGAGTGCCATGTATTACTTATGAAAAGAGAACGGAGAGCCTCATTTATCTTGTTGATGATTCAACCATTTTTCACGTCAAAAGTAAAGATGAATTTATCCAAAAGGTTAACAATTTGATATCGGAAAAAAAGAAAGAAAAACTACAACTAAAGAAAGTCGCAGATTCTATACTTGAAACATTGATGCAATAACATGAATAAAGCGATTACTATTGTTGATTACGGACTTGGCAATCCACTTTCAATCAAAAATATGCTTAAAAAGGTAGGTGCCACTAAAGTCGATATAAGCAATGACTTAAAAGTGTTGCAAACTGCCGGATGCTTAATTTTACCAGGCGTTGGTCATTTTGCCCAAGGAATGGAAAATATGCGCAACCACGGATTAATAGAGATATTGAATGATTTAGTTCTTGTCCAGAAGAAGCCAATATTAGGCATTTGCCTGGGTATGCAGTTGATGACTTCTTTTAGCCAGGAAGGCAATTGTAATGGTTTGGGGTGGATTGAAGCGAATACCAACAGATTTGTTTTTGACAACAAGGATATTAAAGTCCCACACATGGCATGGTCGGATACAAACTTCATTAAAAAGCCATATAGTGAGTGTGTTTTTGAAGAGGAAGTACCCCGGTTTTATCATGTTCATTCCTATTTTGTTGATTGTAAACATCAAGAAGATGTTCTCTCTACAGCTGTATACGGGGGTCATATTTTTCATAATGGATTTAGCAAAGACAATATAACCGGTGTGCAATTTCATCCTGAAAAATCTCACATATTTGGTCAAGTTTTCTTCAAAACATGGCTCGAACAATTGGCTTGATACTTATTAATTTTCTCCATCCCTAACTACACGAGAATCCTACAGATAGTCAACCAAACTGTCCATTAAAACATCCATCCCTAATTTAAATTTACTTTAGTCAAGCAATGAGTCGTACACGCATCATACCAGCATTAACCATTTCGGGCAATCGATTGGTTAAGACTGTTAAATTTAAGAATCCAAATTATATTGGCGATCCAATTAATGCTATCAAAATATTTAATGAGAAGAAAGTCGATGAACTGTTTATTTTAGACATTGAAGCCTCTAAGCAAAACAAAGAACCCAATTATGATTTGATTTATAAAATGGCCGGAGAGGCATTTATGCCCATAGGTTATGGGGGTGGAATTAAAACTCTTGAACAGGCTCAAAAAATATTTTCAATAGGCATTGAAAAAGTAGTTTTAAATACTGTAATATTGGAAAACCCCGATGTAATAACCCAAATCGCCAAAATATTTGGTAATCAAAGTGTTGTATTGTCACTTGATTTTAAAAAAAATATTTTAGGCAAACTTAGGCCGCATTTTAACTCAGGAAAAGCGTATTTGAAGAAAGAAATTCAAACATTTGCAGAAGAAATGATTAGTTTAGGAGTTGGAGAAATTATTTTACAAGATATTGATAAAGATGGTACATTTGGCGGGTATAATTTAGAAATGATAAACGAATTAAGAAGCCTGAGCGTACCAATTGTTGCATTAGGCGGATGTAACAGTATAGATAACATGAAAGCGGCCATTAATAATGGTGCAAGTGCTGTTGCAGCCGGAAGTTTATTTGTATACAGAAACTATGATCCACAATCAATTTTAATCAATTATCCCAATATTAGATTGTAAGAGATATGCAAATTAATGGTCAATATGAATGTAAACAATGTTTACTAAATTCATCAGATACGGATCATATTTATTTTGATGACAAAGGCATTTGCAATTATTGCAATTATTACACACTTAAAGTCAAGGAGTTGGGTAGTAAAGCCGAGAAACAAAAATATCTATCAGATAAAATACAACAGATAAAGAAGCTAGGTGAGGGTAAAAAATACGATTGTATTTTGGGATTAAGTGGAGGGGTTGATAGCAGTTACATGGCTATTTTGGCACATGAGGCCGGACTAAGACCTTTGGTGATTCATTTAGACAATGGTTGGAATTCTGATATTGCCGTCAAGAATATTGAAAAGATATGTCAAAAGTTCAATTTTCAATTATACACCTATGTCATCGACTGGGAGGAATTTGCTGGATTGCAGAAAGCGTATTTGAGAGCAGGTGTTATTGATATTGAAGTTTTGACTGACCATGCCATTTATGCTATACTTAATAAGCTTGCTCATAAATTTGATATCAAGTATACATTAAGTGGGTTTAATTTAGAAACTGAGGCTATTATGCCTAAAGGATGGACTTACAACAAAAGAGACTTTTTAAATATTAAAGATATTGCCAATAAATTTGGAGAGGGCATAAAGTTAAAAACCTACCCTTATATTAATTTCTATAAAGCTTTGTATTATTATTGGGTTTCTAAATTAGAAACAATTGAAATCCTAAATTTCGTCGATTACGACAAGGAAGCAGCCAAAAGTAGGTTAATCACAGAAATTAGCTGGGAAGATTATGGAGGCAAACATTATGAGTCTGTTTTTACAAAGTTTTATCAGTCATATATTTTACCTATAAAGTTTGGTGTCGACAAGAGACGGGCACATCTATCAAATCAAATTTGTGCTGGTAAAATTACAAAAGAGCAGGCTCTCAAAGTACTCGAAACAAAACCATTTGAAGAGGCATTAATTGAATCTGAAAAAGAGTATATCCTAAAAAAATTCAATATGACAGATGCGGAATTTGATACTATTATGTCGTCAAAACCCAGACTTCATTCAGAATTTGATTCCGACCAAAGATTGTGGAATAGATATTTTAAATTCATTAAATTATTGAAGTTTGGAAAGTAAAGTTTTAATAGTTGCACATACTTTTCCACCTGCAGCTGGTGTTGGTGGTAGACGGTGGGCAAAGTATTCAAAGTATCTCAACCAAAATAATGTTATTCCCTTCATTTTAACCGCTAATAGCGGGTCTGGCGATTCACTTTGGACAGAAGATATTAAGTCCATCAAAAACATCTTTTTCTATAAGAATCGGTTTCCAGAAATTATATCAAAAACCCATTTAAATCTAATTGGTAAAATTCGCTACAAGTTAGCATTACATTTTCTTAGGTTTTTTGCTAAAGGCAACTATTATGACAGAGTTGTTTTTGACAGAGAACAAATTATCCGTCAAATCGATGGATTGTTGAAAAAGTACTCTATTAATGACTTGATTGTAACAGGTGCTCCATTCAACTTGCTTTATTATGCAGCTATTTATAAGCAAAGGAATCCTAAGATCAATTTTATTGCTGATATAAGGGATCCATGGACATGGGGTCAAAATTATGGTATTACACTGATTAAAGATCAAAGAAAACAGGTTGAAAAAGAGAAGGAAGCTTTGGTTTTAAAAGTGGCAGATACAATATTGGTACCCACTGGAATTATGTACGACCATTTAGTTAAAACTTATCCGGAAGCAGCCAGTAAAATCAAGATACTTGCCCATGGTTTTGACAGTGACTCAATACGTCCAAGAGAAATACCTTTTAGATTTACACCAAAACAGGTAAGAATAGCCTATATTGGAGAATTATATGATCACATCGGTCATTATTTTAGCAGTATCGCAGATGCAATGCAAGATGAAAATTCACCATTTTTGATCGATTTCTATTCCAGAACAGATCGATATAAAGAGATTTTCAATGAAAGATCATTAGTGGGCACTAAAGTTAATTATCATCCACTCATTAAGTCAGAAGAACTGTTTGAAAGATTAAAGGAATATGATTTTATTTTAATCATTCATCCCACTTTCGCAAAAGATTATATTTCAACAAAATTTTATGAAATACTTTACTCCAGAACACCTTTAATTTTTATAGCTGAACAAGGTATAACGAGTGACTTTATTCAAGAAACAGGGTCGGGTATTTATTTGAGAATAGATCAAATTTCGGAGTTTTTTAAAAATGATCAGATGGTGAGTAAATTCATGTATCAAGATTATAATGATATCAATCAATTTGAGATGGATTATCTGACTAAAAACACTTTAATTAATTGTTTAAGTCAGAAAAAATAGCTGTCTTTATTCTTTGTTTAATAAAGCCTAAGCTAGCTTGAACATGCTCAAAATTCTATAAATTATAAGAGCGATTAATTGTAGTATGATCCTATTAAAAACTATATTACTAATTGAGTGTGAATCTGCAATTAAATTATCGTCAAATGAAATTGACATATTCCAATCTGCTGTGGATAGTGTCTGAGTGGATAATAGTAAATTTGAATCGGTTTTTAACTTTAACTTAAATGGTGTAAGGATGTAAAGCCAAATAGACAAATGAAGAAAATTTTAGGAATATCTGCATTTTATCATGATTCTGCAGCTGCAATAACAGTTGGTGGAAAGGTGATAGCAGCTGCACAGGAAGAGCGGTTTACAAGGGACAAACACACCCCTGATTTCCCCAAAAAAGCTGTAGAATATTGTTTACAAGAAGCTGGTCTTACTCTTAAAGAGCTTGATGCTGTTGTTTTCTATGATAAACCATTTCTAAAATTTGAAAGACTTCTTGAAACCTATTATGCTTTCGCACCAAAAGGTTTCTTATCGTTTATAAAAGCCATCCCAGTTTGGCTCAATGAAAAGATTTTCTTAAAAAAACTGATTTTTGATCATCTAAAAGAGATACAAACTTTTGATAAAAGGAAGTTAAAAATATTGTTCCCTGAGCACCATCTGTCGCACGCAGCCAGTGCATTTTACGTATCGCCTTTTAAATCATCCGCTATCTTAACCATTGATGGAGTCGGCGAATGGAGTACTGCTTCAATTGCGTATGGAGATGGAGAACAAATAAAGCTGCTTAAAGAATTGGATTTTCCGCATTCAGTTGGTTTACTCTATTCGGCTTTTACTTATTTTCTTGGATTTACGGTAAATTCTGGAGAGTATAAATTAATGGGACTAGCGCCATACGGGGATCCGGATGCTGAGGAAACTAAACGGTTCGTTGATATCATTAAAACCAATTTGGTTGATATTAAAGAAGATGGATCTATTTGGCTCAATCAAAAATACTTCAATTATGCAACAGGCTTAAGAATGGTGTATGATAATAAATGGGAGACTTTGTTTGGATTTCCACGCAGAGACGACGAAAATGATTTGAAACAACACCACTGTAATCTGGCGATAGCCATTCAAAAGGTAACAGAAGAAATCGTTATTAAAATGGCTAAAGAAGCCAAGCGAATTACCAACAGTGATTACTTATGTATGGCAGGTGGTGTGGCATTGAACTGTGTGGCTAATGGTAAATTATTACGCGAAAAAATCTTTAAAGATATTTATATTCAACCTGCGGCAGGCGACGCTGGTGGCGCGTTAGGTGCAGCTTTGGCAGCCTCTTATATGTATTTTGATGAGCCGAGAGTATTTAACACTGAACATCCTTCGTTTGATACCATGTCAGGTTCATATCTGGGTCCGGATTATTCTGATAAGGAAATTGAGCAAATGTGTCGATTGGTAAAAGCTGTTTACACCAAATATTCTGATAATGCAAAAATGTCCGATTATGTGGCATCTAAATTAGCAGATGGCGCGGTAGTAGGCTGGTTTCAAGGTCGAATGGAATTCGGTCCGAGAGCCTTAGGGAACAGAAGTATTTTAGGGGATGCCAGAAATCCTGAAATGCAGAAGAAACTGAATTTGAAAATTAAGTACCGTGAGGGATTCAGACCATTTGCGCCTTCTGTTTTAGCAGAAGACGTACAAGATTACTTTAATCTGGATTCTGATTCACCTTACATGCTGATTGTCTCTCCGGTAAAGGAAAGCAGAAGAAAGCCATTACCAGATAATTTTCATTCGATGGATTTGTGGGATAAACTTTATTACGAAAGAAGCGATGTGCAATCTATTACACATTTAGATTTTTCTGCCAGAATCCAATCAGTTCATAAAGAAACTAATCCACGTTATTGGAACTTAATCAATGCATTCAAGCAACAAACCGGCTATGCTTTGGTTGTCAATACAAGTTTTAATGTTAGAGGAGAGCCAATTGTTTGCACACCTCATGATGCTTTCAGATGCTTTATGAGTACTGAAATGGACTATTTGGTAATCAATGATTACGTCTTTGAAAAGACACAACAGTTGGATTGGCAAAACAAAGAAAAATGGATGGTCCAATTTAAAAAGGATTAATATGTGGGCTAAGAAACTACTGACAATTGTATTTGGGATACTGATATCACTTGCTTTGTGCGAGGTGGTGCTTCGTATTTATAATCCATTCCAGTCGAGGGTAAGAGGTAATGAAATTATTCTGAAAAGCAATTACAAGCGTCAGGTAGAGATAGACCCACCTATTAAAGGTTTAGATAATAAAGTAAAATACACCACAAATTCTCTCGGTTTTAGAGGTCCTGAGCCCCCAAAAGAATGGGACGCTGCAACTACCATTATCACAGTAGGTGGAAGCACAACAGAGTGTTCTTTATTATCCGATGATTCTACCTGGACAGCGCAATTGTTTAAGCATCTCAGAAAGCAAAATCCATCATTATGGATGAATAATGCCGGATTAGATGGCTGTTCAAGTTATGGGCACATCATTTTAATGCGTGATTACATTGTTAAATTGAAACCAGATTATGCATTATTTTTGGTGGGAATTAATGATGTAGTCAAAATGTCTTTTCAAAATGAAGACGGATTTCTAATCAATAGGAAAGAATCTTATTGGAGAACTTTACTTAAGAAGTCGGAGTTGTTTACAACAATATCTAATCTAGCAGAGGCCATGAAGTCTCAGAAAGCCAATGTAGCCCACGGCAGTAATCCTTATGATTATAAAAATCTAGAATTTAATAAAGGTGATTCTAATTATAGAAAAGGTATCCAAACGCAATTGTTAAAAATGTTGCCCGAGTATATTGATAGAATCACTCAGATAACGAATTTGTGCAAGCAAGCAGGCATTGTACCGATATATATTACTCAACCAAAATTTGATGATACTGCTAGTTTCTCATGGCACGTGATGCAGCAATACAACGATGCATTAATCAACTATTGTAATAGCAACCAAATATCTGTAATAGATTTGGGTAGACTAATGCCTAAAGAAGAGGCATTATATTACGATCAGATTCACTTTACCAATAGGGGTGCAGCCAAAATTGGTGATATACTTTATCCTGAAATTCAAAAAATAATACAAACGTCAAAATAATAACAAATGGAATTTTTAAAAGATTTATGGCAGTTCATGAAGCAAAGAAAGAAATTCTGGCTAATACCAATTATTGTGGTCTTACTGCTTTTAGGAATATTACTGGTAGTTGGAGGTTCTAGCGCTATTGCACCATTCATTTACACTTTGTTTTAAGTATGCAAAAGATGAAAAGCAATCCGTCAAAGACGGCTTTAACCATATCAATGGGTTTTCTGCTGATTTTTTGGTTTACAAGAATGGATTGGGCATTAACAGTTTCAATCATTATAGGTATAGTAGGGGTATTGTCAGATGCATTAAGCAGGTACATTGAAATAGCCTGGATGAAATTGTCCTATGTATTGAGTTTAATTGTTCCAAATATCATTCTCGGCATTGTCTTTTTCCTTTTATTATTGCCTATATCAATTTTAGCCAGAATCTTTAGAAAGGAAGATGCTTTAAAACTAAAAAATAATTTTAGCACTGTTTATAACGAAAAAAATAAGTCTTATGATAAGGCTCATTTTGAAAACATGTGGTAAATCAATAATAACTGATTAACATCAGATATAAATTATAAACACCCCTATAGTTTTGCAAGTAAATAATCACATCGGCATGCAACATATTCTGGAAAGCCATCCATACATTCAGGAAATTCTTTCATTAGAAAAGCAGTATACAGACAGGAAAATCTTTCATAAGAAGGCAGAGTATTTGCTTGCTAAAATGGGAGCAGATGACGATTTTTTAAAGCTTGTTTTAAAAAGAAACTTTGAAGATAAGGGCTTTCTAGACCAAAAGTGGAGTTTATATAATATTCCTTTTTTGTACATATACGAAACGGCAGATTTTTATTTAAAAATTCACTTTTTCCCTAGCATGAAAAATTATGTTCAGGGAACGGCAGCGCACTGTATTCATCATCATAACAATTATATTCTAACAACTGCTGCAATATTTGGATCTGGTTATGAAACTTTATTGTTTGACAAAAATGTTGAAATAGATGCAAAGACGCTGGATGCAAAACTAAAAATTACCAAACATTTTACACAACAGGAGCAACCAATTCATTGCATTGATGCCTGGGAGCCACATTTAGTGTTTAATCCTGAAAAGTTTTCTGCTACTTTACAGTTGTGGACGCCTGATCAGAAGCGTATGACAGATAATCTCAGAGTCAATCCAATCCTTAAAGCGATAAAAAATCCTTTGCGAAAAATGATATATTTTCTGGGTATGGAGAAACAGTTTGGTATTGCATCTCAGAAAACCTATCAGTGGTATCCTTCAGGCAATCATTTTAAGGCCATTGAAGAAAATGTCTATTTTGAACCAACCAGAAATGCTGTTGGTCCTGAGGTTAATACTTACAGTTTTCAAACCATCAGCTATTTTATACAACAAAGGAAATTGGTTAATCAAGAATTCTTGAATGAAGTATTAGCCAATCCGACTACTCCAGAGTATTACAAGCCTTTTTTAAAGGATCTTATTCAGGGCCACCCAATCGAGGAGACTTACTGTAAAGAAACCATTAATATTCCGCAAAAAACCTATATGCTTGCGGATGTAGTTTCAGCTTCGAAATAATGCTATAAATATAAATTTCTAAGAAATTTATATTTACCCGTGTTTTCATTTAAAACTGAGCAAAAACAATTTAATAGCATCTTTTTAGGCAATACGAAAGTATATTTTCCTAATTTGAACGGATTAAGGTTTATAGCCGCTTTAATGGTTATATTTACCCATATCGAGCAAATGAAGATGTTTAAGAGGATGGATTACTATCAGTATCCAATGCATACTGGAACTTTAGGTGTAACAATTTTCTTTGTACTGAGTGGTTTCTTAATTACTTACCTTTTACTTTCTGAAGAACGAACATTCAAGACGATTCAGGTCAAACAATTTTACATACGTCGAATGTTGCGAATTTGGCCTTTGTATTACCTAATTGTCTTGGTTGCATTTTTTTTATTGCCATATCTGCAAATGTTTATTATACCAGATTATGGTAAAGAGGTTATATATCAAGAATTTTCCTTAAAAATTCTTTTATTTATATTGTTTTTGCCCAATCTGTCACTTGCCTTATTTGGCTTTGTTCCTTTTGTATCCCAAACATGGTCGGTAGGCACAGAAGAACAATTTTATTTGTTTTGGCCCTGGGTATTTAAGATAATCAAAAAATATAGGGCACCGGTACTTTTTATATTGATTGTAGTATATCATCTGTTTATATATCTTTTAGATCTTGGGTATTTCAATTTTCTTCCTAATAAAAAGCTTGTTAAACTACTTCTGGAAGCTTTCAATTTTGATTATATGGCCATTGGTGGTATATTTTCTATATGGTTATTTGAGAAGAATAGAATCTTAAAGATCATTTTAAACAACTACATATTTTATTTAAGTCTGATACTATTTTTGGCATTATGGCTGAATAGTGTGAGTATAGCTTATTTTTATTTTCAAGCCTATTCGTTATTGTTTGCAATTATCATTCTCAATTTTGCCGCTAACAAGAGTTTGCACATTTCACTTGAGAATTCACTGATTCAATATCTTGGGAAAATATCCTATGGGTTGTATATGTTTAACTCGATTGCCATAATTTTGGCGATAGAATTTGCATCTTTATTCAATTCGGTTTCAAATTGGCTGATTTATCCCTTAAGCATTTTGTTTTCTATTCTAATGGCTGCCATTTCTTGGCAGTATATCGAACGATACTTTTTAACATCAAAAAACAAGTATACTAAAATTATAAGTGGAAAAGTGCTTGACTAGAATCAAAGATAAGTGGACTATAGTCATAATTATCAAGAATATGCATAAACATTAATTTCCCAAAGTACTTGCTATGAAATTAATTTTTAATCGGTTTTGGTCAGAATTATAAAGTGATCCTTGTGTGTTTTTAATGTACATGATTTTCAGCCCATGTAAATCTTATGAAATATTATAAAATAAGGAAGGACAATAGTAATATTGCATATTGTATAATTGAAGATTAGGATGAAAATATTGTATTACTCACCACACCCTACTCATGACATCGTAAGTGAAGTAGGATATGCTACGCATCAAAGGGAAGTAATACTGGCGCTCAAGCAAATGGGGCACGATGTTTTACCTGTTATTATGGGTGGAACAGAATTATCTGATTTAAATCCGCTGGCCAGTGGAGATTACAAACCATCTCCTGTAAAATTATTAATTAAAAAACTGGTGCCATCATGGCTTTGGACGAGCTTTAATAACTACAAACTTAGACAGCATGATAGGCAAGCCGGTGAAAGATTGAAAAAAGCTGTTGATCAATTTAAACCGGATTTGATTTATGAGCGATCTGAATACCTTCAAGATTCTGGTGCTAAATTGGCATCGTCATATGGCATCAAATATTTTCTGGAAGTTAATGCTCCTTTTGTCGAAGAGATGCATGCTTTTGAAGGATTTTCTCTGTATCACAAACTGGCCCATAAGATTGAAAAATATAAATTAGAAAAGGCAGATAAAGTATTTGCTGTTTCTACTTCATTGGCTGGTTTTCTTATTAAACGGTACCAATGCGATCCCAATAAAATATTTGTACAACCCAATTGTATCAACCCATCCAAGATATCCATTCAGGAAGATGCTGTTATAAAAATTAAGTCCGATTTATCAATTGGATCAAAAAAAGTGATTGGTTTTGTGGGCTCTATGTTTCCATACCATGGTGTAGATTTGCTCATTTCTGCTTTTGCCGAAGTTCATAATATGCATCCTGAAACGGTATTAATGGTGGTAGGAGATGGCAGTATTTTAAGCCAATTAAAAGAACAGGCTATACGACTTGGTGTTCAGAATGATGTTATTTTTACCGGAAAAATCCCGCACAAGCATGTCTTTAATTACATCAGTGCTATGGATATTTGTATCATGGCAAAATCTAATTGGTACGGTTCACCAGTCAAGTTATTTGAGTATGGTTTGATGAAGAAACCTATCATAGCACCAGATACCATGCCTGTGAGAGACGTGATGGTGCACGAAAAAGATGCCCTGATTGTAAAGGATGAGGTAAATGAACTGATTGTTGCCATCGATCAACTTTTAACATCTACAGACTTAGCAAATAGACTGGCCGAAACTTTTTACCAAAAGGTAATGGCACAATTCCAATGGGAACATGCCGCAAATAATATTATTAAACAATGCAAATAGCAATTATTAGTGATGGGGTTCATCCGTATGTAATGGGTGGCATGCAAAGGCATACCTATTATCTGGTGAAATATTTAAGCAGAATGGGGATTAAAGTCACTCTGGTGCATTTTAATATGAGTGATATGGATATCTATAAGCTTGATATTTTTACAGAACAAGAGCGATCAAATATTGAGAGTATAGTCATTGATTTTCCCAAGGGGGATGGTTTACCTGGTCATTATGTTAGAGCTTCTTATAAATATGCCTGTCTTGTTTATGAGCGATTAAAAGAAAGATTAAGTTCATTTGATTTTATTTATACAAAGGGTTTCAGTGGTTGGCGAATAATTGAGGAGAAAAAAAGGAATCCCAAAGCCTTGCCACCTATTGGTGTAAAATTCCATGGATATGAAATGTTTCAGAAACAGGCAGATGTTAAAAGTCTCTTGAAATCATATTTATTGAGAAAGCCAGTTAGATGGATCAGTTTAAATGCAGATTATGTGTTTTCATATGGATCTAAAATTACGGATATCATCAGAAGCCTTGGGGTGTCAACATCGCAAATTCTTGAAATTCCCGCTGGTATAGAAAAAGAATGGATTAGAGACACTGAGCCAAGTGTAAACGCCATTCGTAAGTTTGTTTATTTGGGTCGTTATGAGAGAAGGAAGGGAATAGAAGAACTCAATAAAGTTTTAGTAAAACTGGCAGGACAAAAACAAGCTTTTGAATGCCATTTTATTGGTCCCTTTACAGAACAGCAAAAAATACATTTACCTGGCATCTATTACCATGGATCCATTACAAATAATGAAAAGATACGCTCGCTCCTGGATGCAGCTGATTTTTTAGTTTGTCCCAGTTGGAGTGAAGGCATGCCCAATGTGATATTAGAGGCTATGTCAAGAGCTTGTGCCATTATTGCAACAGATGTTGGAGCAACTTCTATTATGGTAGGCGAAGACAATGGACTACTAGTTGAACCTGGTAATATCGAAGATTTAGAAAGACAATTTACATTAGCCATAGAGTTGCCTGAAGTCCGATTGCTTTCTTTAAAACTTTCATCACTCAACAAGGTAAAAGAAAAATTCGTTTATGAACGGATTTTAGATAAATTCGTCAATTCAATTCAAACTATAATTCAAAAATCATGAAGAGACTTTCACAACTTAATCTTAAAGTTTGGTTCATTTATGTTCTATTAGCATTTCCTATGTTTTATTTTGCCTACAAATTTGGCGTTTTATTACAGGGATACAAAGATGCAGAGTCCTATCTAAAATTATATGAGAACTTGCGTTCTCCAGAGGTTGAGTCGCCATTCAACATGCGTTTAATCAGTGCCAGTATTATACATTTTATGGATAAACTGGGTATAATGTATCATACAGAATGTTCAATTGATGCTTATCCTCAATTTGATAAGAGTTTGTTTTTTAATAATATCTTTTTGAACTTTTTCTGCATTTCTCTGACATCATTCTCTTTGTTTAAAATATTTTCTAAACTCGGATTTAATACATTGTTTGCTTTTCTATCAGGTGTATTGTATTTGTTGGGTTTTGGTACTTTGTTTTACCTGATGATGCCTGGTCCCGATGCCTTATCGGTATTAATTTTCACATGGATTGTGTATTTCTATATACAAAAGAGTTACTGGTTAATACCATTGTTTGGGATGTTGATATTACAGCGTGAATACTATTTTCTCTCTTTCATGGTAATTGCTTTAATGGACTTCATCAAGCATAGAAATAAGTACTTCTTATACGTATTTATTATCAATATTGCAGGATTTCTCATCTATTTCGCTCTCAGAAAAACGGTTTTCCATACCATCCATTGGAGTCATCAGACTTCGCCGGAGTTCTTATGGAACCAATTCTTTAACAGCGATTTACAAATAGTACCTTTAATTAAGCAAACCATGATGACCATGAATATCTACCTGATATACATTCTACTAGTTGTTTACAAGAAGAGTAAAGGTATGGCCATTAACATGCATCATTTAACCATTACGCTGTTGCTCTTATTAGAAATTACAATTTTGAGTTTTGCTGCCACATTTGGCACCAATAATGGCAGATATTTTTATCTGAATATTCCTTATTTCTTGTATTTGATGATGCTTGAAATTCGTCCATTCTACGACAAACTATTGTCATATAAAAAGGAAGAAACAAGTTTATAAACCTTGTTGTCTTAACTTTTCTTTGGCGTAATAATCTCTGATGATTTTATTACACAGATAGTACATGAAAAAGAACAGAAAAAATCCATTGCCAAAGTAATTACCAGTTCTTACCAAGCGTATGATTAACCAAATAAATATGCTTTGGTTGATGAGTGTGTAATCTCTTAAATCTGGATGACTATAGCCTTTTTTACCAACAAAATTTTTAAATAGAAAAGTAAAAAAAAGTCCTAGTCCTAGTAAACCTGTTTCCGACATCAATCTTACAAACATGGAATTAGCATCTGCAGTGTTAAAAATACCGTATCTTACAACATAATCCTGATCGAAGAATTTACTAAAGTACTTCTTATAATTGGCTTCATGTGTGCCTAATCCTGTACCCGTTAATGGTTTTTCTTTAAAAGATGCTTGGGCAATTATATAGTTAGAATATAGCGCGAAACTACTGGTGTTAAGCTCTGTCAAATCCTCTTTTTTAGTGGAATTGTTTTTAAAAGCATCAAGTGTTTGTGTAAATTTTATATTGAACTCTTTCCATTGGTTTTGGATATTGTTGAATGAAATTAATATTAAGACAATAAATATTGGCAGAAGAATAATTTTCCAGCTCTTAAAATTCAAATAATTCTTGTCGTAAAGCCAGAATAATATAACACCTCCCAAACCCAAAAAACCAGCAGAAGAAAAAGTAAAGATAAAACAAGTAAAGATGACAGTGGTTATAAAAACGTTGTTGAACTTAGAAATTATCTTTTCAAATATCGTTGTCTTATAAAGAATATAAAACATGGAAGGTAATAAAGCCACTGCAAGGAAGTATGGTTCTCCTAATAAGCCATAAATTCTATAGTATCCTGAAGTGGTGATTCTTATTCTTTCGTTGATGTGTATGCCATTGAGGTTTAAAACTTCCTCTAACAGACCTTCAAGTGAAATAAAGACGGCAACGAAGACATACATTCTAAAAATCCGTTTTACTTCAAAATTATTATAAGCTAGAAAGGTGTAATATGCAATGGAAGTAAAAACGACCCCAACAATTTGCTTTGTAACACCAAGACTATAGTTGTCTTCAAAGATTGTAATTGCAAGAGTTGTTAAAATTAAGGTAGAAATTGAAACTGAAAACCATCTTGGCAATAAGTGAAAAGAACCAGTTGATTTGATATAATAGATAATACTAACGGCAAAAATTAAGTAGTAATAGTAAAAATCAAAAGGTAACTGATAGCGCAAAAAGATGAAATCATCCATGAATACGGAGGCAACCATGGCCCAGCTAATCAGTTTTTTGAAATTCATGAATTAAGTATAATCTTTGCAAAAGTAAAAATTTTGCGCGTATTAATACTATATACTGAGTTGGCGGGTTATGTTCTTGGAAATTTTAAGCGATTTTTAGATCTAAATCCAAATGCCGAATTGCTCGTTGTACATTATCCTGTCAATCCTGAAGCCCCATTTAATTTTGAGTCATTTCAACGTACTAAATTTGTTGTATTTGATAAAAGTAATGCTGATAATCAAACTCGGGAGGTAATAAATTTCCGTCCTCATGCAGTTTTATGTTCTGGTTGGGGTAATAGTGTTTACTTGGATTGGGTAAAAGCATTAGACAAGAATGTTAAAAGGGTTATTTGTTTCGATAATCAATGGAAAGGAACGTTAAAGCAGCGAATTCTTTCGATTATATCTGGAATGACGTTTTTAAAAATGTTCAAATATGCCTGGGTACCAGGTGAACCGCAAAAACAATATGCCATAAAACTTGGATTCAAAGACAATCATGTTTTTACCGGATTATACCCTGCAGATTCAGAGTTATTTATTCCAATTGGAAAAAAGAAACTAACTCACAGAGGCGCCTATCCTAAAGTAATGCTTAGTGTAGCCAGATATATCCCTCAGAAGGATTTGCCTACTATGTGGCAGGCGTTTATTGAGGCCAATAAGTCTACAGGCAATAGTTGGTCCATGCAATGTATTGGCTTTGGAGAACAATTTGATCAACGTATTCAAGATCCTTCAATAACGCACCTTGGATTTAAACAACCAACTGAAATTGAAGCCTATGTTTTAAATGCTGGTGTTTATGTATTGCCCAGTATTTATGAACCATGGGGTGTTGCAGTTCATGAGATGGCCTTGAGTGGCTTACCCTTAGTGTTAAGTGATAAAGTAGGTGCTGCTTCTATGTTTCTTAATTCTAAAAACGGCTTTGCCTTTGAAGCAGGCGATAAAGAAGCTTTGGTTAAAGTCTTCAATACCATCATGCGTATGTCTGATGAATCACTCTGGGATATGGCCGAAGCCAGTTACCAATCTGGTCTTCAGCTAAGCAGCAATAACTGGGCAGCAACCATGTCAAAAATATTAAACGATTAAATGGAAACAAGTACAATCGGAACCATCCTTATTTTTACGGATTGGTATGTTCCGGGATATAAGGCTGGTGGACCGATACAATCTGTCTACAATCTGTCTCAATTACTCAGTCAGGATTTTAAAGTGAAAGTTATCACCAGGAATACGGATTTAAATTCTGAAGAAGGCTATTCTGATATCATTCCAGATACCTGGGTGCAATTGTCGGACAATCACGAGGTGATATACTTGAGTAAGGCCAATACCAATTTTAAACATATTAAACAATTAGTAAAGCAAAATACTAATAATACAATATTAATAAATGGTTTATATTCATTTTATTTTAGTTTTTTACCTACACTTTTATGTGTTGCTTACCCGGTAAAAAAAGTATTGATTGCCGTTAGAGGGATGTTACATGCATCCGCTTTATCGGTTAAACCGTTAAAAAAACAATTGTTTTTAGCCTTTGCACGTGGATTTGGTCTGTATAACAAATCTGTTATGCTGGCAACCAATGCATCTGAAGTGGAAGAGATAAAACGTACATTGGGCAAAGTAAAACCGGTGATTGCTCCCAATATACCTGCTTTGTATCATGAGCTACAAGAAAAGCCATCTACCAATGAGGTTTTTACTATGGCTTTTATCGGTCGCATTGCTCCTGAAAAAAACCCATTAGTGGTTTTGAAAGCCTTAAAAAATTATACTAAACCCATTCGTGTTGTTTTTTGTGGTGGTTCTAACGATAGCGAGTACCTGTCACAGTTTAAACATGGTCTCGAACAATTGCCTCAAAACGTTCAAACAGAATACCACCCAAACATGCCTCATCACGAAGTGCAAAAACTACTGTCGACCATCGATTTAATGGTATTGCCAAGTTTGGGTGAAAATTTTGGTCATGCCATCTACGAAAGCTTTGTTGCTGGTGTTCCTGTGATCATCGGCAATAACACGCCTTGGAAAAACATTGAATCAAAACGAGCCGGTATAGAGATACAGCCCGATGACAGTCAGGCATTATTAGCAGCAATTGAAAAGTTTGCATCTATGGATTCTGCCAGTTATCAGATATGGCGTCAAGGTGCCAATACAGTAGCTGCCGAGTATAATTCAGCTAATAATTTCAGGCAAATTTATTTAGAATTGTTTTCTTGATTACATTTGCCATTGGAAAATGAAAAAAACCGTTCAGTTAAATACCTATAACAACGACCATTTTAATCCGGGTGCCGGCAAAGTTAAAAGGGCGCTTTGGCATATAGTAAATGCGGTGTTTTTTAATTCTTTCTTTCATTTTTACGGACTTAAAGTTGCTTTGCTTAAATTGTTTGGAGCAGAGGTTGGTATCAATGTTTTGGTAAAACCTTATGTCAATATCAAGTATCCCTGGAATCTTATTGTTGGCAATGATGTCTGGATAGGTGAGAATGTTTGGATTGACAATCTGGAGAAAGTACAAATAGGCAATAGTGTTTGCCTCTCTCAGGGCGCCTTGCTTTTATGCGGCAATCACGATTATAAAAAATCTACATTTGATCTCATTACAGGTACCATCATATTGGAAGATGGTGTCTGGATAGGGGCAAAAAGTATAGTCTGTGGCGGTGTCATATGTCACTCACATAGTGTTTTAAGTGTTAACAGTGTGGCAGCTCGAAATCTGGAGGCTTATACCATCTACAAAGGCAATCCTGCCATTCCTGTAAAAGAAAGAATCATTGAATAATCCAAAAGTATCCATTATCACCATCTGCTTCAATTCGGGCAAAACCATTCAAGATACCCTTGTGTCGGTCAGAGAGCAGGATTACCCCAATATCGAACATGTCATCATTGATGGCTTGTCTTCTGATAATACCTTGGAGATTGTTAATGCCAATATGCACCCTGGCATCGTTTTACAAAGCGAAAAAGACCATGGTTTATATGATGCTCTAAACAAAGGTTTTCGTTTATGTACCGGCGATTTGATAGGTGTATTGCATTCTGATGATTATCTGGCTGGCATAACGGTGATCAGTGAATTAGTGGCTCTAAGTTTGCAACATCCTGAGGCAGGTGCCATCAGTACTTCTGTCAATATTTACAAACCTGAGCGCACAGATAAGCCCTATAGAGTATACAATGCCAGTCGCTTTAAACCTTGGCAGTTTAGAATAGGCATTCAACCGCCACACCCAGGTTTTTTTGTTAGAAGAAGTGTATTCGAAAAAGTGGGTTATTTTAACTCTTCCTATAAAATCAGTGGCGATTTTGATTGGCTGTACCGTGTCATCATTGAGGAGAAAACCTCTGTGTTTTATTCCGACTTCGTGACAGTGAGCATGAGAGACGGCGGTGTTAGTTCATCGGGATTCAGTAGTAAAAAACTGATGAACCGTGAAAACCTGCGCATCCTGAAATCACATGGTGTTTACAGCAATAAGCTGCTAATTTATATGAAATACTTCTGGAAGATTTTCCAGTTGAGATTCTAAATTATTTGGCGCTCTTAAGGCCCATTTTATCTTTAAGAAATTCGCCGGTATAGCTCTCCTTACATTTTACCAAATTTTCAGGTGTACCTTCAAAAACCAGGTTACCACCGGCATTACCGCCTTCCGGTCCCAGGTCGATTACCCAATCTGCACACTTGATCACGTCTGGATTGTGTTCGATAATGATCACTGAATGTCCTTTGTCTATAAGCGCATTAAAACAGTACAAGAGTTTATGGATATCATGAAAATGGAGGCCTGTTGTAGGCTCATCAAAGATGAATAGGGTATGGGTTTCTTTGGTATTGCCCTTGCCTAAAAAAGTAGCCAGCTTGATCCTCTGGGCCTCGCCACCACTGAGGGTGTTGCTTGATTGCCCAAGGGCCACATATCCGAGTCCCACATTCTGCAATGGTGCTATTTTAGAACTGATGGCCGGTTTATCACTGAAAAATTCCATGGATTCATCAACCGTCATTTCCAGGATGTCCGCAATGTTTTTACCATTGTATTGGATCTCTAAAATTTCATCTTTAAAGCGCTTGCCATTGCAAAACTCGCAAGGCAAAATCAAATCAGCCATAAATTGCATCTCAATAGTTACCTCACCTTCGCCTTTGCAATTATCGCATCTGCCACCATCCACGTTGAAAGAGAAATGCGATGGCTTTAATTTCTTGGCTTTAGCCAATGGCAATTCAGAAAACAAATCGCGGATACTATCGTATGCTTTTACGTAGGTGACAGGGTTACTTCTGCTGGATTTGCCGATAGGGTTTTGATCAACCATTTCTATCTGCTTAATCAAGTGCATATCTCCGGAAATTTTTTCGTGTTTACCGGTCTTAGTACCCGTGTAATTGCCAATGGCTTTGTTTAAGCCTGGGTACAAAATGTTCTTGATGAGTGTTGTCTTTCCACTGCCACTCACCCCAGTAACGCAGGTAATCACTTGCAGAGGAAAACGCACATCAATGCTTTTCAGATTATTTTCTCTGGCACCTGTGATTTCAACCGCATTCTTCCATTTTCTTCTGCTTGGGGGAATGTCTATATTAAGACGTTGACTCAAATATTGTCCAGTTAAACTGTCTTTACTTTTTAAAATATCTTTATAACTACCGCTGTATACCAAATTTCCACCTTTGGTGCCCGCTTGTGGACCGATATCTATAATTTTATCCGCAGCCAGCATCATTTCTTCTTCATGCTCTACTACTATTACAGTATTGCCAATTTGCTGAAGCGATTTTAATACTTCTATCAAACGCTGCGTATCTCTTGGGTGTAAACCAATACTTGGCTCATCCAGAATATACATGCTACCCGTTAAGCTACTCCCCAATGAGGTGGCAAGATTGATTCTTTGAGACTCACCTCCACTTAAAGTATTACTTAATCTATTTAACCCTAAATAGCCTAATCCCACGTTTTTAAGAAAAATTAATCTATTCTTAATTTCTGTAAAAATCCGACCGCCAATTTTGCTGTCGTTATCAGATAATTTTACCTGATTGAAGTAATCGTTGGCTTGTTCTACAGACATCAACAGGATCTCCTGTAAGCTGGTATGTTTCGGAATTTGTTTGCCAGGATTGGTGGCTACTAATTTAACATACGATGCATCTTTTCTAAGGCGTGTGCCTTTGCAATCCGGACAAATGGTTTTGCCGCGATAGCGACTCAACATCACTCTGTATTGGATCTTGTAAGATTTTTCTTCCAAATATTTGAAGAAGGCATTGATGCCTTGAACTTTCTCGTTGCCATCCCACAACAAGGATTTTTCTTTCTCGCTTAGTTCGTAATAGCTGCGGTGCACCGGAAAATCAAATTCTATGGACATGCGAATGAATTCTTCTTTCCATTCGCTCATGGTTTCACCCTTCCAGGGTTGAACACAGCCTTCATAAACACTAAGGTTTTTATCCGGTACCACTAAGTCTTCGTCAATACCAATCACCTGACCGTAACCTTCGCAGGTTTTACAGGCGCCCAATGGATTGTTAAAGCTCAGAAAATCTTTGCTCGGAATCTCAAAACTGATACCGTCCATCTCAAACTTGTTGGAGAAATCGTGCAACTTGTCATCCACTTTCAGGTAGCAGGTACCGTGACCTTCCCAGAATGCACTTTCGATGGAATCTGCCGCTCTGTTTTGTAAATCTTCATCTGATTTATCATATACCAAACGGTCGATGACCAAATAGGCTTTAGTGCCTTTCAAGTCTTTTTTAACATCTACATCTCCAATTTTAAGGATGCCGGCATTGGTGAGTATTCTTACAAAACCTTGTTGCAGATAGGTGCTTAAAATGTCTTTTTCTTTGCCCTTCTTGAAATCGATTTCACTTAAAATTAAAATGGTTTGGCCATCTTCCAGGGTATTGATGAAATTCACCACATCATCTGTTGTATGTCTCACCACCTCTTTACCACTCACCGGAGAAACGGTATGACCTACTCTTGAGAACAAGAGTTTTAAATAGTCGTAAATCTCGGTACTTGTTGCTACTGTGCTTCTTGGATTTCTGGTGTTTACCTTCTGCTCTATTGCAATGGCCGGTGCCAAACCTTCAATACTGTCCAGCTCAGGCTTGTTCATTCTGCCCAGAAACTGACGGGCATAACTGCTTAAACTTTCGACATAACGACGCTGACCCTCAGCAAATAAAGTGTCAAACACCAAACTACTTTTGCCACTGCCAGATACCCCGGTAACAACAGTAAAACTGCCTGAAGGAATTTCAACATCAATGTTTTTAAGATTGTGTACACGGGCCCCTTTTATGATGATTTGATGTTGTTTTGCCACTTTATTTGAGTATTTTGCAAAGGTACTTTTTTGTTTTGATAATAGGAAGTAAACCTGTTATTATATTAAAGCACTAAACTTTGAAATAATCTCAGCTTTTTTCCGTTTCTAACACATGCAAATTTGGTCGATTTTAGTTCTGATTGCTTTGCTGTGTTGCAATAGCACTGACAACAAACAATCAAATTCAAATGCACATTCAGTGAATAAACCGCTTTTTGACACTGCAGCACTTCGTTTGTGTGACAGGTTTAACTGTCCAGATTCTTTTCAACGTCTGCCATTTGATACCAATTCTTTTGCTTACTATTTGTCTCATTTACCACTTAAACCAGCTTTTGCCCGCGTACACAATTTTGATGGCTCTCTAAAAGTCAATGAAGCTGCTTACATGGCGGTTGTAGACATGCCAATTTCGAATAAAGATCTTCAACAATGTGCTGACGCCGTCATGCGATTGAGAGCCGAATATCTCTTTCAGCAAAAACAATACGCTAAAATTGGGTTCAGATTTTTAGGTGATGGTAAAATACATCGATACCTGGATTATGCTGGAACCGACCGATCTTATAAAACGTTTAGAAAATACATGGAGCATGTGTTTGCCTTTGCTAATACTTTCTCTTTATTTGCTCAATTACAAAAAGCCAGTTACCACTCATTAAAGGCTGGTGATGTGTTGATACAGAAAGGGCAGCCTTATGGCCATGCGGTTATTGTAGTGGATGTTTGTCAAAATGCCGCCGGAGAAAAGAAGTTTCTTCTGGCGCAAAGTTATATGCCGGCTCAGGAAACCCAGATTTTACGCTGTCCGGGACAAAGTTCGTGCTGGTATGATCTTGGCAGTGCACCGCGAATTGTAACACCTGAGTGGACATTCGATACCAGCGATTTAAGAAGATGGTAAAACTATTGTAAATATTACCATTAACCTATTATCTTTGCGTCGCAATTATCAAGAAAAGACGGAGGGAACTGGTCCTGCGATGTCTTGGCAACCTATTTCGCCAGCGGCGAATTTAAGGTGCTACATCCTACCCCTGATAATATTCATGGGAAAGATAATGGCGGAATTGTAGTGATCATACAAATCTTGTCCTGCTTTTTTTGAGTTGAAATTTATATGAGCAGAACCATTCAACCTTATTTCAGACTTAGCGGACTAGAGCCTCTCACACAAACACCTGAAACTAATTTCATCAATATCGGCGAACGTACCAACGTTACGGGCAGTAAGAAATTTGCCCGTCTGATCCTTGAAGATAAATACGACGAAGCCTTATCTATTGCGCGCCAACAAGTTGAGAATGGTGCACAGGTTATCGATATCAATATGGATGAGGGTATGCTGGATGGTAAGGCTGCCATGGTAAAGTTCCTGAACCTAATTGCCTCCGAACCAGATATCTCTAAAGTTCCTATCATGATTGACTCGTCTAAATGGGAAATTATAGAGGCTGGTTTGCAATGTATACAAGGTAAAGGTATCGTTAATTCTATCAGTTTAAAAGGGGGTGAAGAAGAGTTCATCCGTCAGGCTAAACTGGTTAAGCGCTATGGCGCTGCCACGGTTGTTATGGCTTTCGATGAACAAGGTCAGGCTGATAGCTACGAAAGACGTATTGAGATCTGTCAGCGTGCTTACAACATCCTGGTTAATGTGGTTAAATTTCCTCCTCAGGATATCATTTTCGACCCGAATATTCTTACGGTGGCAACAGGTATTGAGGAGCATAATAACTATGCCGTCGATTTTATCAATGCCACAAAATGGATCAAAGCCAACTTGCCACATGCGAAAGTGAGCGGCGGTGTTAGTAATATCTCTTTCTCTTTCAGAGGCAATGACGCCGTGCGTGAAGCCATGCATTCTGCTTTCTTATACCACGCCATCAAGGCTGGTATGGATATGGGTATTGTCAATGCCGGTATGCTACAGGTATACGATGATATTCCGAAAGAATTGCTCGAAATGGTGGAAGACGTTTTATTGAACCGCCGTGCAGATGCCACAGAACGGCTGGTTTCCTATGCCGATACCATCAAATCAAAAGGAAAGGTCATCGTTGCTGATGATACCTGGAGAAAAACTTCTGTTGAAGAGCGTCTGAAACATTCTCTGATTCATGGTATCACAGAGTTTATTGAGGTAGATACTGAAGAGGCCAGACAATTACTTAAAATTCCATTACAGGTTATCGAAGGTCCTTTAATGGCGGGTATGAATGTGGTTGGTGATTTATTCGGAAGTGGTAAAATGTTCTTACCTCAGGTTGTAAAAAGTGCCAGGGTAATGAAAAAAGCAGTGGCTTATTTGGAGCCATACTTACAAGAAGAAAAAGCCAGAAACATAGCTTCTGGTATTTCAGTGGAAGGCAAGGGTCCGGGTAAAATACTTTTAGCTACCGTAAAGGGCGATGTGCACGATATCGGTAAAAACATTGTAGGTGTGGTATTGGCCTGTAACAATTATGAAATCGTAGATATGGGTGTGATGGTGCCTGCCGAGAAAATATTGGATAAAGCGCGCGAAATCAATGCCGATGTGATTGGTTTAAGCGGATTGATTACACCAAGTTTGGATGAGATGGTTAACGTGGCTACACTCATGGAGAAACAAGGTTTTAAAATTCCATTGCTGATTGGAGGTGCTACCACCAGTCGTATTCACGCAGCCGTTAAAGTTGCTCCTCAGTATAGTGGTTCTACGGTCCACGTTCTGGATGCTTCAAAGTCGGTACCGGTTGTGTCTAATTTATTAAGCGAAGACGGCAGTGAAGCATTTGCCAAAACCATCCGCGAAGAATACGTCAAACTGGCGGAGGACCATGCCAAGCGCCAAAGTGCAAAAGATATCATCAGCATTGAAGAAGCAAGAGCTAACAAAGCTGCTCTCAAATTTGATGCGTCAACAGTTATTAAACCTGCTGTTACAGGCATTTATCATATTTTGGATTACGATCTTAATGAATTACGATCAGTAATAGATTGGACACCATTTTTCCAGACCTGGGAATTGGCCGGAAAATATCCAAAAATTCTGAGCGATGAAGTTGTTGGTACCGAAGCCACCAAGCTATTCAATGATGCCAATGCAATGTTGGATAAGGTGATTGCAGAAAAATGGCTAACAGCCAATGCCAGCTATGGCATATTACCTGCTCACAGCATTGGTGATGACATCGAAGTATTTGATACCATTGGCAAAAAGGTAGACACCTTTCATTTTTTGAGACAGCAAAGAAAAATGAGCAATGGTGTACCTAATTTGTGTTTATCAGATTTTATTGCGCCTGCTGGAAATGGCGTGCAAGACCATTTAGGTTTCTTTACGGTAACAGCTGGTATTGGTATAGACGAGCATGTAAAACGTTTTGAAGCGCAGCATGACGATTACAGCAGTATTCTGGTGAAAGCTCTGGCTGACAGATTAGCAGAGGCATTTGCAGAAAAATTGCACCAGTTAATCAGAACCTCTTATTGGGGCTATAGCCAGAATGAGTCATTGTCCAACGAAGATTTGATTCTCGAGAAATACAAAGGTATTCGTCCGGCACCGGGTTATCCTGCCTGTCCGGATCATACGGAAAAAGGTCGTTTATTTGAACTCTTAGACAATAAAAACACCATTGGTGTAAGTCTGACCGAAAGTTATGCGATGATGCCTGCGGCTTCAGTATCCGGATTCTATTTTGCCCATCCGGATTCAAGGTATTTTGGATTAGGAAAGATCAATAAAGATCAGGTAGCGGATTATGCTGAGAGAAGAGGTATGGAGATTGATCTTTTAGAAAGATGGCTAAGACCGGTATTGTCTTACTAAAAATTATTTTTTAGCGCCCCCACCTGTAGTGGCTGCAGGCGTTGTTCCGGCTTTGTACTTTTTCACGGCATGGAAGATGGCATTGGCCATAATCACCTGACCACTATCTTTTGACAATGTTTTTCTATCAGCCTCGCTGCTTAAAAACCCTGTTTCTATTAATACACCGGGCATGGCAGTTCTCCAAAGCACCAAGAATCCTGCTTCTTTAACGCCTCTGCTTTTAAGTTTACTGCGGGTTTTAAATTCGTTTTCAACCAATCCTGCAAACTTGATACTCTGACCTCTGTAAGCGTTTTGCATCAAAGAAAAGATGATATGTGCAGCAGGTGAATTGGGATCGTAGCCCTCATAAGATTTATTGGTTTTATAATTTTCCTCCAACAAGATTACATTGTTCTCGCGTTTAGATACTTCTAGATTGCCTTCCATTTTATGTAAACCCATGAGGTAAGTTTCGGTGCCGTTAGCTTCTTTGTTGTCGTTGGCATTGCAATGAATGCTGATAAAAAGGTCGGCACTGTTTTTGTTAGCTATATTGCTGCGTTCGCTTAATTCAATAAATTTGTCTGTTTTACGAGTATATACCACCT
>JACCDH011244244.1_pt1 | contig 77715 bp, 67 predicted proteins | sample 7442481 | NCBI WGS metagenome assembly JACCDH01 (sample SAMN15323433, study PRJNA562643) | freshwater metagenome | isolation source: river surface water | place: USA:Blue River Watershed | collected 2017-08-15 | reverse complement strand
TATAAATTCTAAATTTGTACAAACAACACATTATGAGTCAAAAAGTTTTGCTCACTTCAAAAGAAGTACACATTATCTTGCATCGATTAGCTTGTCAACTAATTGAAAATCACCTCGATTTCTCAAACACTATATTAATTGGTTTGCAACCAAGAGGTAGATTCTTAGCAGAACGCATCAAACAAATTTTAGAAACAGAATATAATATAGCTAATATCCAATTGGGATTTTTAGACATTACGTTCTTTCGTGATGACTTTAGAAGAAGTGAAAAGCCATTGGAAGCGAACAAAACCCAAATCGATTTTTTAGTTGAGAATAAAAAAGTGGTCTTTATTGATGATGTGTTGTTTACCGGAAGAAGTATTAATGCGGCACTGACCGCTATTCAGTCTTTTGGTAGGCCATCAGAAGTAGAATTACTGACATTAATTGATCGAAGATTTAGCAGACATTTGCCCATTCAGCCTGATTATAGAGGCCGACAAGTCGATGTAATTAACAACGAAAAAGTATGGGTAAAATGGCTTGAAAACGATGGTGAAGACGCCGTTTATTTGGTAACAAAATAAGATCATAGAATATAGATTTTCGGATTTACAGACATCCGAAATACAGACATCAGAACATCAGAATATCCGAACAATCAGAATATCCAAACAATGAAAGAATTATCAGTAAATCATTTAATCGGAATAAAACACATTACGAAACAAGATATCGATTTAATCTTTGAAACTGCTGATCAGTTTAAAGAGGTAATCAATCGTCCCATCAAAAAAGTACCGTCATTGCGCGATGTAACGATTGCCAATATTTTCTTCGAAAACAGTACCCGTACCAAATTATCTTTTGAGTTGGCTCAAAAGCGACTTTCTGCAGACGTCATTAGTTTTTCTGCAGCTCAGTCTTCGGTAAAAAAAGGAGAAACCTTGATTGATACTGTAAACAATATCTTATCAATGAAAGTGGATATGGTGGTCATGCGCCATAGTAGTCCGGGTGCTGCTCATTTTTTATCCCAAAATGTAAAAGCGAGTATTGTTAATGCAGGAGATGGTGCACACGAACATCCTACTCAAGCCTTATTGGATAGTTATACCATCCGAGAAAAGTTAGGTGATGTAGGCGGGAAGAAAATTGTAATTGTTGGAGATATCTTACATTCAAGAGTAGCGTTGTCAAATATTTTTGCCTTACAAATGCAAGGTGCTGAAGTTAAAGTGTGCGGCCCAAAAACCTTGATTCCAAAATACATTGAATCACTTGGAGTAACGGTTGAGCCAAATCTACGCAAAGCTTTAGAATGGTGTGATGTAGCAAATATGTTACGCGTACAAAACGAACGATTAGATGTGAGTTATTTTCCATCTACGCGAGAATATACACAACAATATGGTGTGACAAAAGAGTTGTTGGAATCCTTGAATAAAGAAATTGTAATCATGCATCCAGGACCGATTAACAGAGGTGTTGAAATCACTTCTGAAGTAGCCGATTCGGGTCAGTCGGTTATATTAAACCAAGTGGAGAATGGAGTAGCTGTTCGCATGGCGGTCATCTATTTGTTAGCCAGTAAAATTAAAAACTAGTACTTTAGTGCATATTCAAAATAGATAATGAAAGTAGATCAAAAAGGACATACCACAACCATCAAAGACACCCAAAATAATGTGGAAGCCTTTGTTGGTAAAATCATGAACGAATATCATGTGTTTCAAACTCAGAATTTAATTTTGGATGTTTCGCACAACAAAACCTTTGCTAATAAAGATTTAGTTCATTTTAAAGAATTAGCAAAAGCACATGCAAAAGCTAAAAAATCATTGGTTATTGTTTCCGATGTCCTTGATTTTGATAAAGTGCCAACTTATTTAAACGTAGTTCCTTCCGTTTTAGAAGCACACGACATGATTGAAATGGACGAAATTGAACGCGATTTAGGATTTTAATTTAGTAGGGAGTTGGAAGATGGGAGTTAGAAGTTTTTACCCATTACCCAAAACCCATCACCCAATACCAGAATAAATTGAAACTACACATACTCGGCTGTTATGCCGCTACACCAAGAACCATAACCAATCCGACTTCCCAAGTTCTAGAAATGAAAAATCATTTGTTTCTAATCGATTGTGGTGAAGGTACTCAAGTGCAGCTGCGCAAGCATAAAATTAAATTTTCTCGGATCAATCATATATTTATTTCGCATTTACATGGCGATCATTTTTATGGTTTGATTGGATTGATTTCGACTTTTATGTTGCTCAATCGCGAGAATGATTTGCATGTGTATGGTCCAAAAGGAATTAAAGAAATCATATTGTTGCAATTGCGTGCTTCGGGTTCATATACAGGCTATAATTTATATTTCCATGAATTAGCATCTCTCGAAAGTGAAGTGATCTATGAAGATGATACGGTAGTTGTGAAAACAATTCCATTACAGCATAGAATATATACCAATGGTTTTTTATTTCAAGAAAAAGTAGGCAAACGTCATTTGAATATTGAAGCTGTAGCGCAATACAAAATTGAAAAAGTATATTTTGATAAAATAAAAGCTGGGGGTAGTGTAACGTTAGATTCGGGAGAAGTAATTGGTAATGAGTTACTTTCGTTGCCACCAGATCCAACTAAAAGTTATGCTTTTTGTAGTGATACGCAATATGATGAATCAATTATTCCCCTCATAAAAGAAGTTGATGTGTTGTATCACGAAGCTACTTTTTTAGATTCGGAAGCGCATTATACTGAAAGAACAAAACACGCCACTGCAAAAGAAGCGGCACAAATTGCAAAGTTGGCAGAAGTAAAAAATTTGATACTCGGACATTATTCGACCCGTTACGGTTCGATCGAACCTTTCAAAACCGAAGCCCAAACTATTTTTGAAAACGTACTATTAGCCGATGACGGTAAAGAATTTGAATTCTAATATGATACAAACTGTAATATTTGATATGGATGGCGTAATTGTAGATACCGAACCGGTGCATCATTTTGCCTATTACCAACACTTTAAAGAATTGAATATTGAGGTTTCGGATGCGTTATATCGTTCGTTTACAGGTAATTCGACCCGAAATATTTTTCAAAAATTAAAAACACAATTTAATTTAACGGAAGAAGTAGAGCAATTGATTTTACGCAAACGACAGTTGTTTAATGACGCTTTTGATGTGAAAAAAGATTTGTATTTGATTGAAGGTGTAGAAGATTTAATCCAAGATTTACATGCGAACGGAATCCAACTCATTGTAGCTTCTTCCGCTTCAAATGTTACGATTCACCGCGTATTTACACGTTTCAACTTGCATCACTATTTTACACATGTCGTTTCCGGTGAAGATTTTCCAAAGTCAAAGCCCCATCCAGCTATTTTTGAACATGCGGCTAGTTTATCTATAGCGCCCAAAGAAAATTGTATTGTTATTGAAGATAGCGCCAACGGAATTCAAGCGGCTGTTGCTGCCGGAATTTTTTGTGTGGGGTACGATAGTTTTCATTCCAAAGACCAAGATTTGTCGAAAGCAAATGTGGTCATTCGACACTTTAAGGAATTGAATTTTGAGCGTGTTCGCGATTTAATTTAACGCAAATCGGTATCCTGAAACGTGTGTTTGTCAACAATTCTTTTGCTGTCTTTTTTTACGTCATCTTCTTTGCGCATGGACCAAAAAAAGTCACTAGAAAATTTACGGGCTTCTTCTAAATTCACAATAGGATAGGGATAGTCTCGCCCCATTTCAAGATCATATAACAGTTGTTCGATAGGCGTTAATTTCCAAGGTTCGTGAATAAATGCTGCTGGAATAGCATCCAATTCGGGTACCCACTTTTTAATGAAGGTGCCATCGGAGTCATGTTCGTAAGAGTTTTTTACAGGATTGTACACACGCAGTGTATTGATGCCCGTTACACCCGCCTGCATTTGAATTTGCGGATAATGGATACCAGGTTCAAAATCCAAAAACTGCTGTGCCAAATGCGGACTACAATTTTGCCAAGGTTGGAACAAATGATGCGTGTAAAAAGAAACCACCAAAGCACGCATTCTAAAATTTAAATAGCCTGTAGTATTCAAACAGCGCATGCAAGCATCAACCAGCGGAACGCCTGTTTTGCCTGTTATCCAAGCTTTGTGATACGTTTCATTTACACTTTGGTTTAATTGGCGATATCCTTTATTTACAGCTAGAAATTCCATCGAACTTTCCATCTCAAATTTTTGAATAAAATGGGCTTGCCAACGCAATCGAGAAGCAAAATTTGAAATTTGTCGTTTGTATTTCCCTTGTTGGTGTGTCTCCCATGCTTTGGTATATACTTCACGTATCGACAAGTTTCCCCAAGCAATATATGGCGATAGCCGACTGCATCCTTTTCTACCCAATTCGGGTTTTGAGATGTGTTGGCTGTAATTTTGTACGCGTTCATTAAAAAAAGAATGTAAGTAGCGTAGGGCAGTAGGAACTCCTCCTTTTTGAAAATTAGGATTCGGTAGCGTCTTAATTGAAGGAACTTCAAAGTGTTGTTCCAATTCCTCAATCTCAATGTATTTGACAAAACTTCTCAAATCGGGAAGAAAAGTCAAACAATCTTTGTCCATATAATCATACCAGTCTTCTTTCCAATTTTTTCTATTTTTTTTCCCACGAATAACGCCATTCGTTATAAACTCTTTCCATATGATTCCCTTTTGCTCGAATAGTTTAGCGACTTCGATATCTCTTTCGTGTGTTAATTTGATCCCTGTTTCTTGATGCGAATAGACCGTGGATATTTTTAATTTTTGAGATAGTTTCTCAAAAATTTCGGTAGCTTCTCCTTTTACAATTAATATTTGGGTATGGTATTTTTGCAACTCATTTTGGAGTGCTTCTAGCGATTGCTTGATAAAATCAAAATGGCGTTGGCTGTAATGATAGTCTTGCAGTAAAGAAGGTTCAAAAATATATAGCAAAAGTGTTTTACCCGAAGCAGCTAATGCTTCATGCATGGCTTCATGATCGTGCAAGCGCAAATCTCTCTTGAACCAAACAACTTTCATGTAATTAGGGTAGTTTTTGTTGTGTACTTTTATAAAAATAACTTATCCTACGGCTTCTTTATACGTTTTTAAACAACGTTCCCGAGCTTCTTTGTGATCAACTATTGGTTGTGGATAAGAAGCAGTTTCCAATTCGGGAATCCATTTTTTGATGTAGCGTAAGTCTTTATCGAACTTCTTGATTTGTTCGCTCGGATTGAAAATACGAAAATAAGGTGCGGCATCTACGCCCGAACCTGCTGCCCATTGCCAGTTTCCAACATTACTAGCCAATTCATAATCTAAGAGTTTTTGGGCAAAATACGATTCACCCCAACGCCAATCAATTAACAGGTGTTTGCATAGAAAGCTAGCGACAATCATTCGAACGCGATTGTGCATGTGTCCGGTTGCGTTTAACTCCCGCATGCCCGCATCTACAAAAGGATAGCCCGTTTTTCCTTCACACCATTTTTCGAATAGTTCTTCGTTATTATTCCATTGAATCGCATCATATTTCGGTCTAAAACTTGCGTTTTTAGTATGTGGAAAATGCCACAAGATTTGCATGAAAAATTCGCGCCAAATCAATTCGTTCCAAAACGTTTCATTCTTTTCTGCCACAGCTTTGGCTACCATTTTACGAATGGAAACCGCACCAAAACGGAGGTAAATTCCTAAATAAGAGGTTTTGTTTAACGCGGGAAAATTTCGAGTGGCTTCGTAATTCTGAATTAAAGTTGTGGAAATATCGTAGGGCGTTACTTGAATGGTTGATTTTTCAAATCCAATGTCAGTCAATGAAAGAAAAGGGTAAGAGTGTTTTGTAATATTTTCTAATTTTTCTTCTGAAGGATAGTGAACCAATTGGATTTTTTTAAAATTTTCTTTCCATTTTTTGGAATAGGGGGTATACACTACATACGGACTCCCATCATCTTTTACCACCTCGCTTTTTTCAAAAATAACTTGATCTTTAGAAGTTAAAAATGAAATAGTATGTGTTACAAATAATTGATTCAAATCTTTGTCACGCTTGCGGGCATAAGGCTCGTAATCGTGATTGGTATATACTGCAGAAATTGTTTGTTCAGAAAGTAATTTTTTAAAAACCTCTAGTGGATTTCCATGAAAAACAGCTAATGACTTACCTTGTTGTTGTAACGCCAACTGTATTTTTTGCAATTGCTCATGAATAAAGGTAACACGGGCATCATCTTTTGGAAGTTGCGATAAAATAATTTCGTCAAAAATAAAAATTGGTAATACTTCTTCCGTGCTGTTTAAGGCATGAAATAAGCCAACATTATCCTCTAATCTTAAATCGCGTCGAAACCAAAAGATGTTCATTTTTTTTATTTTTTCAAATTTAGCGCAGCTCGATTTGGCTTTGCCTTGGACTGGTTTTGATTATGTAACTTGTTTTTTTGTAATTGTTCTTGAATTTCTTATCCGTTTACCAGTAAAGTAGACATACCTCCATCCACATGAAACACTTGTCCTGAAATCCAATTACTCTTTTCTCCTAACAAGAAACAAGCCATTTGGGCACTGTCTTCGGGTTTGCCAAAACGTTTTAACGGATGGCGCTCTGCTGATTTTTCTTGTTTGGTTTCATTGTTCAAAAATTTATCAGCCAAAGGTGTATCGGTTAGCGATGGAGCAATAACATTGACTCTAATTTTAGGTGCATATTCTGCAGCTAATGCTTTCGCAAATCCTTCAATGGCACCTTTAGAAGCAGCAACACTTGTGTGAAAAGGCATTCCCATAGTTGCTGCAACACTACTAAACAATACTATACTTGATTGATCCGAAGCGGTTAGGTTGGGTAAAACGGTTTGAATTACTTTAACTAAACTGATGAAATTGATTTGCAAATCGGTTTCAAAAGCTTCAATTTTAAGCCCTTTAAACGGACGTAAATTAATACTTCCAGGGCAATACACCAAACCGTCAATTACAGCGGGTAATTTGGATGTATCTAGTGTGTCGGTAAGGGCATCAAACGGTATGTGCGTAACCTGTAATCCGGCTAAGTTTTCATTACTTCGAGAAGCAATGAAAATGTTGTTGTCGTGTTGAAGTTCTTTAGCAATAGCTAAACCTATGCCGTATGAACCACCAATTAGAAGTATGTTTTTCATAAATTTATCCTTTAAATTCACCAAATAGTTCGATTAATTTTTTTCTTCTGTATTCAAATATTTCATTCAATTTTGGGCGAACAATAAAAGGATGTACCAATTGCCCTATAATTCCCATTGGAACTTTATAATCGACAATATCCTCCATTTCAACACCACCCGGAATCTCTTTGATGAAATGTTTGTGGTGCCATAAAGCATATGGACCAAAACGTTGTTCGTCTACAAAATAGTGTTTGTCCACAACATGCGTAATTTCAGTCACCCATTTAGTGGGTATACCTAAAACAGGTGTAACAATATACTGAATAATTTGACCTGGATACATCGGACGATCGGCACCAGAAAGTATTTTAAACCCCATGTATTCGGGAGTTATTTTTTGCAAATTTTTTGGATCTGATAGTAAGTCCCATGCCTCTTGAAGGCTAATGGGTAAATTTTGTTTTGTATGTAAACGGTAAATTTTCATCGTATTTTTATTTGGTGTAAAGGTATGAAATTGTTTAATATTTAAAATAAAAGATTAAACAAAATTTAGTATTTAAGCAATTATTAACATTTGGTGTCAATACAATTCGTAATTTTGACAAACTAAAATGATAAACCATGAAAAAAGTATGTATGTTATTGGCACTATTGTTTGCCAATTTTTTTGTTGTAGCACAAGTTAAAACACCACAAGCAAGTCCTATGGCTAAGATTGATCAGGTAGTCGGATTGACCAATATTCAAATCGAATATTCTAGACCGAGTGCTAAGGGTAGAACCGTTTATGGTGACTTAGTTCCTTTTGGAAAAAACTGGAGAACTGGAGCTAATGCCAACACCACGATTTCGTTTAGCGAGGATGTGAAAATTGCAGGCAAGGAGCTTAAAAAAGGAAAATACGCTTTGTATACTACCCCAAAAGCAGACAGCTGGGATGTTATTTTTTATACTGAAACGAATAATTGGGGATTACCAGAAGAATGGAATGAAGCAAAAGTAGCTCTTAAAGTTACAGTAAAGCCAGAAACCACTATAAAACCGGTTGAATCGTTTTCGATATTTTTAAACAATTTAACCATTGATGCAGGGGTGATCGAACTATCTTGGGAGCGTACAATGGTAACCATTCCTTTTTCTGTACCTACACAAGAGGCTGCTATGAAAAGTATAGAAAAAACATTAGCTGGTCCGGCTGCAGGAGATTATTTCGCCGCAGCACAGTATTTCTATCAAACCAATAATGACTTAAACAAAGCCTTAACTTGGGTAAATACAGCGGTGAGTTTAACGCCAAAAAATGCGATAACTCCTTATTGGTATTTGCGTTTGAAGTCATTGATTCAAGCGAAATTAGGTGATAAGAAAGGGGCTATTGCAACTGCAAAACAATCTTTAGATTTAGCAGTAGAAGCGGGTAACGGCGATTATCAAAAAATGAATAGAGACAGTATTGCTGAATGGTCTAAATAATTTCATCTTCCTAAAAAAAAAGCGTTTCATTATGAAACGCTTTTTTTTTATGTTCTAGCATTGTTGATCCGCTGAAGGATAAAAGAAATCGCTATGGTTAGAATTACGCCTATCAAGTTTAACCACAGATAGCCTAATTTTTCATTTTCATTGTTTTCAAATAAAATGTATTTGAGAAAAATTAAGATTACGATAGTTTGACTGATTAAACCACTATAAAATACAGCTTTACCTTTGATGTATTGGGCATAAAAACCAATCAAGAAGATACCCAAAACAGTACCATAGAAAATCGATCCAATGATGTTGACCAATTGAATTAAATTTTCAAACAGCGAACTCACACAAGCAAAACCAATGGCTATTATGCCCCAAAACAATGTGAAATATTGCGTGGCTACCACATAGTGTTTTTCTGAATGTTCAGAAACGTTACGTTTATATAAGTCAATCGCGGTCGTTGCAGCTAGAGAATTCAATCCGGAAGCGCTTGACGACATGGCGGCGCTAATAATTACTGCAAGAAGCAATCCCAATAACCCTTTGGGAAGATAATTCATGATAAAATATAAGAATACATAATCTTTATCATTGGTTTCGGCGCTATTGTCTGCTTTTGAGATCAGCTCTTTGGCAGAGGCTCTCAATTCTTTTTCTTCCAGTGATAATGCAATCATTTTTTGGCGCAAAGTGGGATTGTCGTAGGCATTATGTTTGAGTTGTTCTATGTAGATTTGATTGACAACCTTTTTATCAATATTGATTTGGTTCAATTGTTCCTCGAGTTGAGCGTAATTGTCTTTTTGATTGGAGTGGGTTACCTTTTCCACATTAATCGGATTGAAATGTAATGGTGCATCATTAAATTGAAAAAAAACAAAAACCAATACACCTGTCAACAGGATAAAAAATTGCATCGGAACTTTTAATATGCCATTCATAATCAAACCCATTTGACTTTCTTTTATGGATTTTCCAGACAAATATCTACCAACTTGCGATTGGTCGGTACCAAAATAAGAAAGCATCAAGAAAAAGCCACCGGTTATGCCGCTCCAAAAGGTATAACGCGTTTCGGGATTGTATGAAAAGTCTAAAATATCCATTTTACCATTGGCACCAGCAATGTGAAGTACATTTGAAAAATCTACATCTTCAGGTAAATGCCCCAAGATGACAAAAAACGTAATAAGCATTCCTGAAAGAATGACAAACATTTGTTGTTTTTGGGTCACATTTACGGCCTTAGTACCTCCGGATACGGTATAAATAATTACTAATATTCCAATGATGATATTCAATAACGTTAAATTCCAACCTAATAGTGCCGAAAGTATGATTGAAGGCGCATATATGGTAATTCCTGTTCCTAAACCTCTTTGAATTAAAAACAAGATGGAAGCTAATGTTCGTGTTTGCACATTGAAGCGTTGTTCTAAATATTCGTAAGCTGTAAAAACTTTAAGGCGGTGGTAAATGGGAATAAAGGTATAGGCAATTACAATCATGGCAATAGGCAATCCAAAATAAAATTGCACGAACCCCATGCCATCGTGATAGGCTTGACCCGGTGTGGAAAGAAATGTAATGGCACTTGCTTGTGTGGCCATAACCGAAACGCCAACAGTAAACCATGGGGTTTCGTTATTGTCTAATAAATAATCTTTAACAGTAGCGCTTCCTTTGGTTTTTAGGGCGCCATAAACCACAATAAAAAATAAGGTAGTCGATAATACAATCCAATCTAAAAATTCCATATTAGTTGTATATTTCCATTAATAAATAGAAAAGCAAAATATAAATCGCATTCAATAGCAGTACGAGGCTATAGCTTTTTTTCCATTTTGTTTTCTTCATAGATCGTGTATTAGTGTTGTAATCATATTAGTTTTCTAAAGCAATTAAGTTGGCTAGTAAGCGATAAGCCCCACTAACGCCTTCAGGAAGCTCTCTAAAGAAACTTAAACCAGTATATACATAATTTCCTTTTCCGTATTTGGCAAGTAACAATCCACCGTTTTTTGGAGTTTCTCCTTCATCGTTTGAAGCAAGTATGGGCGTAAATTCAGATCCCCATTGACTGGGGTAATACAAGCCTTGTTCTTGTACCCAACCCGTGAAATCATTTTGGGTAATTGTATTGGGATAGTGCAAGACGTTATGTTGTGGTTGAAGAAAGGTTATTGTTGCATTTTCATTGGTAACTCGATCGTTGGATATTTTTAATTGATACGGAGCTATTTCTTTTGTTACTAAGTTATTAGAGGTGTTGTATTGAACAATTAAATTACCTCCATTTTTCACGTATTCAAATAAAATTTTATTTTTGTATTTCAATTCCTCAACAACATTAAAAGCTCTAATGCCTAAAATAACAGCATCAAAATTTTTAATTTTTTCAGGGGTAATTGCATCGGGTTGTAGTAAAGTAACTTGATACCCAACTTGCGCTAAATGGTGTGGAATTTCATCACCGGCACCCATAATATATCCAATATTTTTTCCTTTAATTTTTAGATCTAAACGAACAGCTTTTGCCGAAGAGGGTACTAAAAGGGTTTGTTTTGGAATATGTGGGTACTGAAGTGTAATTAACTTACGATCCAATAGTTGATCTGCTACTTTTACCAAAGCCATCAAGGTTGTAGTAGCTTGACTATCTTTTGAGGGATAAACCGTAAATGTGACATTTTTTGATTCATTTTTTGACGAAATTTCAATTGAAATTTCTTTAGGTTCAACTTTCCAATCGGATGGATAACACAAAGAAACAATTCCTTTGAACCCTGCCTTATTAGCCGTAACACTTACCGAAACATTTTTGGATTGTGCACCATTGAAAAGCAATACTTCTGGAGTAATAGCAGTGGTTGCTTCCGGAAGTAAAGTAAACGGAACATACGTTTCACCATCATCAGGGGAATTGAATTTGTAACAAATATTTTTCACAATTTCAATGGTGTTTCCTTCAATTTCGAGCGTAAAAACTACTGGAAAAGCTGTGGTAACTTCCGGAAGAATGCGTAAATCAGGCTGACTAATACGATACATTCCTTCTGACTTGGGTTCGTCTAACCAAAATAAGTTGGAATAAGCTGTAGTTGGATTACATCGGATGTTTTTTATGGATAAACTATTTTTAATGTTGTTTTTGAGTTCGATATTTTTTACCTCTGTTGGAAGTTCTATAACTTTTACGGCCACTAGTTTTGCTTTTGAAGCACTACGATTGATGACTTCTAGCGTAAGATTAAAATCTGTTGATGGTGTTGTAGACTCGGTATCGGCAACAGCTTCCATAAACAATCCGCTACATGCTTCAATAATTTTTAGGAGTTGCTTGCTTTTAATTGCTTTCCAATGGGCGTCGTCTAATTGTTCGATTAATTGATACGCTTTTATCAGATTTGGGAGATGTAGTGACGGATTGTTGAAGTTGAAGTTTTTTTCTACTTCGTTTAAAATTGCGCCAATGGCTTGACCACCATGTACGCGATTCCAAGAGGTATCAATTCCCTCAAACAGATTGTTTGTTTTTGGCATATCGCCTTTTAATAGGTCTAAATATTCAATTTCTTCTCCACGTGTTCCCAGTGTTCCAAAACCCTGGCATTTGTGTTGGCTTCGACTCAAGGCAGCAATTTCATTATTGCTTTTTCCTTTTAAAGGGTAAAAGACATTGGTAGAAAGCGCCATTAAAGTTGATTTATCGGCTGCTTCAAAAGCTTCCTGACTTCCATAAAACCACCAAGAAGTATTAAAAAAGACTCGTTTCGGCTGATTTTTAAGGGTTTGAATGGCTTCCAAACTCAATTGTGCAGAAGCGGTATGATGACCGTGTGTGGTGCCAGGCGTATTATGAGCAAAGCGATGGATAACAATATCAGGTTGGAAAGTAGTAAGTACTTGAATAACATCGTCAAGTACTTCTTGTTTGTTCCAAATCGCATACGTTTCGTTCGGTTCTTTTGAAAAACCAAAATCATTCGCACGGGTAAAAAACTGTTCGCCACCATCAATTCTTCTAGCTGCTAATAATTCTTGGGTTCGAATAGCGCCTAATTTTTCGCGTAATTCGGTTCCAATCAAATTTTGCCCTCCATCACCTCGTGTTAATGATAAATAGGCCGTTTGTGCATGATACTGATTCGAAAAATAGGTGATTAACTTTGTGTTTTCATCATCTGGATGCGCAGCTACATATAATACTTTTCCAAGAAAATTTAATTTTTGTACTTGCTCAAAAATTTCTACCGCGTTGTGTTTTTGAGGCCCTTGAGACCAAATAAAATTAGGGATAAGAAGTAATACTATGAGCTGTAAATGTTTTTTCATAATGTGGTGATGAAATTAATCAAAAAATTCCTTTTCTTCCGTAATTCTATAAATTACCGAAATTCCTTTTTGCATTAATAAATTATTGGGATAGGTAATCATTTCGCCATCACTCGATTGTAAAATGATATAAAAAGCTTTTACATCCATAATTTCTCCTTCGACTGGAAAATCTTTATCGTGTATTTTTATTTTATCACCAATTTTAAATGGATACGAAAAAAAGATAATAATTCCTGCTGAAATGTTACTCAGTATCGACCATTGCGCAAAGGAGGCAACTCCCACCACGGCAAACATTGAAGAAGTGATGAGTAATATTTGATCTTTTTTTACGCCCCAAATGATGATGATTGAAATAAAGGCTAATATGTTTATGAGTAAATGAATGTACTTAATGACAAGGTTGGTCCGGTGCTCTAATATCGAATTTAAGTTGGCGTATTTTCGAACCAGTTTCGTGCTACTTACTCTAAAAATAAAATAGATAATAAGCACAATTAATGTACCTATTTCTTCATGTAAATAGGGGTTTTCTAGAAGTTTATACATAGGTAAATAATTTTTTATAGACCAATTCGGTTGGCAATCCTACCACGTTGGTATACGATCCTTCAATTTTTGAAATGCCAATTAAACCGATCCAATCCTGAATTCCGTAACTACCAGCTTTGTCAAAAGGTTGGTATTGATCTAAATAATAATGAATGGCCTCATCGGATAGTGCGGTAAAGGTAACTTGGGTCGTACAATGAAATACTTCAGTTTTTGCTGTCGAAGTTAAACATACCGAGGTGATAACTTCGTGGGATTGGTTGGATAATTTTTGAAGCATTGCAACAGCATCTGCTTTGTCTTTGGGTTTGCCTAATGCGTTTCCGTGTAGCCAAACAATGGTATCTGAAGTGATTAAAATATCATTTTCTTGAAGCGAACCTTCAAAGGCTTTAGCTTTTAATTCCGCTAAGTAATTGGTTATTTCTTCCGCTTTTAAATGGTTTGGATAAACTTCTTCAATTTCTTTTAACTGAATTGAAAAGGGGATGTCCATGTCCTTGAAAAACTGTTGCCTTCTGGGGGATCCAGAAGCTAAAATAATATTTTTATGTTGTAGTATTTCTTTAAGCATGTTTCAAATTATAAACAATTACGGCAATCGATAAGATACTGAAAACCATTACAAAATACAAGGTGCGCTCTAAAATTTTGAATTCATTTAGGGTACTGCTTCCAATTAATTTTAATCCAAAAAACAATAGGGGTCCAACTAATGTGAGTAACGTGTAATACAATACAAGTGTTAATTCAAATAAAAACACCTTACAGTAATATAGAATTAAGGCGATAAGTACTGCGGTAAAAAGGCCAGTTATTATTTTTGTTTTTGTAATTCCTAGTCGAGTAGCAAGCGTTGTATTGCCTAACATTTCATCATTTTGTTTATTTTTTAGTGTGCTAAATATTTCGAATAATAACACGAGAAAAAAACCAAAAACAGCATAATCAACAAGAATGCCAAATGCTTCACCCATACGAATTTTATTGGCGGCATCGGTTGCCGGATAAACATCAAATAAAGCAATAACAAGGATGCTTATGGCTGTTAATAATGCCGAAATAAGCGAACCAACAATTGGAATGCGGTTAAAGTTTGTTGCTTTAACATAAAGTAGGGTAGCTACTAAAATAAAGAGTGAAGCAAATGTGGGTTTATAGATGACATTGGCCAAATAAAAGCCAAGGCCTACGCCAATGATTGTAAATCCGATATACCAATTATAAGCTGCAGCTTCTGAAATGGTGTTTCCTACAACTCTTTTTTGCGGTTGTATAATTTCATCATCATCCTGATTGATAATGTGTTGCATTACAGCACCACCTGCGGCAATACAAATAGTCGACACTACTAATAACAGGTAATTTATATCCGTTAGTGCTAAATCGATATACGATTGTGTTAAAAACAAATAACGTATGACCAATTGCATAAAAGCAAGAAGGAGTAGGTTTTGAAATCGAATTAGTTGTAAGTATTTCATAGTAAAGCAACCTTCAGTTATTAATCAAACTTTGCATCAAAATGTTCCATCCATTTTCCTTGAACTTTCATCACTTGTTCGATAACATCTCTTACGGCTCCTTTTCCACCTTCAACATGTGAGATGTATTTTGAAATTCCTTTGATTTCCGGAACAGCATTTTGAGGACAAGTTGGTAATCCTACCAATTGCATCACATGATAATCAGGAATATCATCACCCATATATAATACGTTTTCAGGTTGAATCGAATAGAGTTCTGTAAATTCTCTAAAAGTTTCTACTTTGTTTGGAACGCCTAAATGAATATCAGTGATGCCTAAATTTCTCAAACGAACACGCACGCCTTCATTGCTGCCCCCAGAAATGATGCAAACCGTGTATCCATTTTCCAGTGCCGCTTTCATTGCATAGCCATCTCTAATGTTCATGTTTCGCAACATTTCTCCAGTAGGTGTGACATGTATGCTCCCATCAGTAAGTACACCATCAACATCAAAAATGAAGGTGGTGATTTGATTCATGATTTCTTTATAACTTTTTGACATGTTGTATGGATTGTGTAAGTAATTGGTATAGGTTTTTAGATTCGGGATTTTCTAAAAAATCCAAATGTTTTTCAATGGTTATGGTGTCGTTTCGCAAGGCGGGACCTGTTTGGGCCTCTTTGGGTGAAAGTTCACTGATTTTATGAGCTGTTTCCTGAATTAAAGGATGCAATACTTCAAATGGAACATTATTTTCTTCGCAAATTTCATTTCCAATTTGGTACAAATGATTTACAAAATTGCAAACAAATACGGCGGCTACATGTAAACTCTTTCGTTGTGTAGCATTGATTCGAACTATTTTTTGCGAGATGCAATTCCCTAATTTTTCCAATAGTTGGTAATCGGCTTCATTTTCAGCTTCTAAGCAAATTGGAATAGGAGAGAAGTCAATTTCCTTGCCTTTGGTAAAGGTTTGTAGTGGGTAAAATACCCCTTTTCTGTTTTTATCCATCAAAACCGAAAGTTCCGAAGAACCCGATGTATGGACCACCAATCGATTTTCAAAGGGCAATTGCGCTACGACTTCCGAGATAGCATTATCTGAAACGGAAATAATATACACATCTGCTTCAGTAATTTTTTGATAATCAGAAGTAATTTTAGTGGCAGGAAGCAAATGGGATAGCTGACTCGAGGTACGAGCAAAAGCTTGCACCAAATCCACATTTTTAGCGTGTAACAACACCTGAATTAAGTGTTGGGCTACATTTCCCGAACCTATTACTACAACTTTAATCATGTGGCTAAAATAGTGAATTTTAAGGAAAATAGAATTAAAAACTCCCAATTCATTTGAATTGGGAGTTTTTATATTGGGAAAACCTAATAGGTTTCTAATGGTTGATGCGCTTTTTAATTATCTCAAACTGGCACCTAATTGGGTTTCAAAATTATTTTGCAATTTACCCATGATTTTATCAATTTGTGAATCGGTAAGTGTTTTTGTATCGTCTTGTAAAATGAAACTAACCGCATACGATTTTTTTCCTTCAGGTAAGTTGTTGCCTTGGTATACATCAAATAAATCTACATGTTTCAATAAACTTTTTTCAGTTTGCTTGGCAAGGTTGAAAATTTGCTCAAATTGAATTTGCTCGTCTACTAACAAAGCAAAGTCACGACGTACTTCAGGATATTTTGGAATATCGGTGTATTTGATTTTATTCGAAACATATTTTTGGATTTTTCCCCAATTGAAATCAGCAAAAACCACTTCTTGTTTGATGTCAAAATGTTTAATAACATTTTTTTTGATCGAACCAAATTCCACAATGATTTCTTTACCAATAGCTAAAGCTAATCCTTCTGCATAAACATCGTTACTGAACGGTAAGGAAATGGCTTTTTGGTCCAAGCCCAATCGGTTCAAGATGGCCATTACATAACCTTTTAATAAAAAGAAATCTGATTTTTCTTGGCCTTTTATCCAACTCTCAGCAGTTCTATTCCCTGTAAGGGTAAGCGTAAGGTGTTTTTCTTCTAAGTAGCCTTCGGTTGTATTGTGATAGGTTTTTCCAAATTCATACAATTTTAAATCGCTTCTTCTTCGGTTGTTGTTGAAGGCTACAGCCTCAAGTGCCGAAAACAATAAGGATTGGCGCATTGCCGATAAATCGTTGCTCAAAGGATTTAACATCATTACATTTTGCTCCGCTTCTAATTGTTGCGACAATGCAATGTAATCAGGAGTCGTTAGTGAATTGGCCATCATTTCGTTAAAACCTAAGCCACACAATTGATTGGCGATGGTATTTTGAACATGATATTCAGCTGTTCGCGGCGAATTAGAAATAGTTGCATTTAATTTGCCTGGAATTTTCACATTGTTATAGCCGTATACTCTCAAAATTTCTTCAATAACATCAATCTCTCTTGTAACATCTACACGGTACGACGGAATGATTAATCCCAAACCTGCATCAGAAATCGAATTGACTTTAATATCAAGTGAAGCTAATATTTTTTTGATGGTTTCGGGTTTGATTTCTTCCCCAATAATGCGGTTTACTTTTTGAAAATGAATGAACACACTAAAATCTTCAATTCGTTTTGGATATACATCAATAATGTCTGACGTAATTTCACCACCGGCTACTTCTTGGATCAAAAGGGCTGCTCTTTTCAAAGCATATTCGGTTATGGTTGGATCAATACCGCGTTCAAAACGGAAAGACGCATCCGTACTTAGGGTATGTCTTTTAGCGGTTTTACGAACAGCAACCGGATTAAAGTAAGCGCTTTCTAAGAAAATGGTAGTAGTTTCATCGGTTACTCCAGAAGTTTTACCACCAAAAACACCTGCCAAACACAGGGGGCCGTTTGCATCACAAATCACCAAGTCTTCTTGGTGTAGTGTTCGTTCCACATCGTCTAAAGTGGTAAACTTTGTTCCGGCCGGTAGCGTTTTGATAATTACTTTGTTGCCTTCAATTTTTGCGGCATCGAAAGCGTGCAACGGTTGTCCTAATTCATGCAACACATAATTGGTTACATCGACAATATTGTTTTTTGGGCTTAACCCAATAGCTTTTAATTTATTTTGCAACCAATTGGGTGACGGTTTAACCGTAACACCTGAAATAGTAACACCACAATAGCGCGGGGCCAATTTGCTGTCTTCTACTTTTACATCAATTTTTAAGGTGCGTTTTTCAATTTTGAATTTACTTACTGAAGGAGTAATCAATTCGGAGGTTTTGCCTCGTTGTAATAATCCCGCACGAAGGTCGCGAGCTACACCCATGTGCGACATGGCATCGGCGCGGTTTGGCGTAAGGCCAATTTCTAAAACCTCATCACATTCAATGTTAAATACTTGTGCTGCAGGAGTACCAGGAGTTAATGATGCATCTAAAATTAAGATACCTTCATGACTTTCGCCCAATCCTAATTCATCTTCGGCACAAATCATACCGTGACTTTCTTGTCCGCGAATTTTTCCTTTTTTAATTTCGAATGCATTACCATCTTTATCGTACAATTTAGTACCAATGGTTGCTACAGGAACTTTTTGTCCAACAGCTACATTGGGTGCACCGCATACAATTTGTACAGGTGTATTTCCATCTCCCAAATCTACTGTTGTGATTTTTAATTTATCGGCATCAGGATGTTTTTCACAGGTAATAACGTGTCCCACGACTACGCCTTGAAGTCCGCCTTTAAGACTTTCAAATGTATCTACACCTTCTACTTCCAAACCTAAATCGGTTAGAATGTCAGCAATTTCATTTGATGGTAAATCGGTTTTGATAAACTGTTTTAACCAATTGTAAGATATACGCATTTTTTGTTTCGAATTTTAAAGAAGCAAAGATACTTTTTAAATTTAGATTTTAGAAATATGGATTTAGAAATTTTGACGGTTTTTTTTGATTCTAGGGCCTATTTACTATAGTTAGCATACTATAAAAGGTTTTTCATATTCCAAATAGAGTTGCTGTAAAATTATTAATATCCTAAATATTTTTTTAAAAAAATATTGATTGATCAATTTTGTGCTATTAAATGCAATAATAGTGCTATTTTATTTTTTGAGTAGGGACTACTTTTGAATAAACCAAAAATTAATAGTTATGAGTAATTTAGTACAAAGACCACAATTGAAAGAAAAGTATGATAATTATATCAACGGAAAATGGACGGCACCCTCAACGGGCCAATATTTTGAAGTACTTTCTCCAGTAGATGGAAAATTAATGGCTAAAGCAGCCCATTCGGCAAAATTAGACGTTGAAATGGCAGTAGATGCAGCTAACATTGCATTTCAATCGTTTAGTCAAACTTCGGCAACCGAGCGAAGTATTATGTTGAATAAAATTGCCGATCGTATCGAAGCAAATTTAGATTTCATCGCAGCGGTAGAAACCATGGATAATGGTAAGGCTATCCGTGAAACTATGGCGGCAGATATTCCGTTAGCGATTGACCATTTTAGATATTTTGCAAGTGTAATACGTGCCGAAGAAGGTTCGATTACAGAATTAGATAAAGATACGGTATCTATTATCGTGCATGAACCTATTGGGGTTATTGCGCAAATTATTCCTTGGAATTTCCCAATATTAATGGCAGTTTGGAAATTAGCTCCAGCTTTAGCAGCTGGTAACTGTGTGGTATTAAAACCAGCAGAAAGTACTCCTATATCTATTATGGTATTGATGGAAATCATTGGCGATTTAATTCCAGCGGGAGTTGTTAACATTGTAAATGGATTTGGTGCCGAATTAGGTCGAACACTTGTAACGAATCCAAAAGTTTCCAAAGCAGCGTTTACAGGTTCTACGGCTACAGGTAGAATGGTCATGCAATATGCAACTGAAAATATTATCCCAGTAACCCTTGAATTAGGAGGAAAATCACCAAACATTTTCTTTCCTTCGGTAATGGATGCAGATGATGAATTCTTAGATAAAGCATTAGAAGGTGTTGCCTTATTTGCATTGAATCAAGGGGAAGTATGTACTTGTCCGTCTCGTTTGTTGATTCATGAATCGATTTACGATCGCTTTATTGAAAAAGTATTAGCGCGAGTTAATGCTATTAAAACGGGTCACCCACTAGATCCAACAGTGATGATGGGTGCACAAGCGTCACAAATTCAAAAAGATAAAATCTTATCGTATATTAAATTAGGAAAAGAAGAAGGAGCAGAATTATTGTGTGGAGGAGAAGTTAATCAATTAGGAGGTGATTTAGACGGTGGGTATTATATTCAACCCACCTTATTCAAAGGACACAATAAAATGCGTATTTTCCAAGAAGAAATTTTCGGTCCGGTATTGGCTGTAACTACTTTTAAAACTACAGAAGAAGCAATTGCTATTGCAAATGATACCATGTATGGATTAGGAGCCGGAGTATGGACACGTGATGCGCACGAATTGTATCAAGTGCCACGTGCAATTCATGCAGGTCGTGTATGGGTAAATCAATACCACGCGTATCCTGCTGGTGCCCCTTTTGGAGGCTACAAACAATCGGGAATTGGAAGAGAAAATCACAAAATGATGTTAGACCATTACCGTCAAACAAAAAACATGTTAATTTCATACAACAAGAATAAGTTAGGTTTCTTTTAGTAGGTAATTCACTTAAAATGAACCGCAAATTCTCAAATACTTGTTGAGTTTGCGGTTATTTTTTTATTTTTATAATCATGGAAAAAATAAAACGATTAGAGGCTACCGACAAAGCCATAGAATTGATTCACATACTTTCAAATAAGTTTGGCGATTTGATGTTTTATCAAGCGGGTGGTTGTTGTGAAGGTACGCAACCTCAATGTTTTGAAAAAGGCGGATTTTATCTTCGATACGGTGATGTGTGTATTGGAACCGTCCAAGGATTTGAATTTTGGGTCGATAAAGATTTGTTTGAATATTGGAAACACGCTCATTTTACTTTAGATGTTTCCGATGGAATAGGAGCTGGTGGATTTTCTCTTGAAACGCCCTATGGTAAAACATTTAAAATAAATTATCGCTTATTTACAGATGAAGAAACCAATAATTTAGAAGCTACTTTTTGCAATGAGTAATTGTTGACTATTTATTTTTAGCTTCAATCCATTTGCTCATATATTTGGTGCTTTGCAAACTGTGGTGCTGAATGATTTGTCCCCAAAAATTTTTTTGACGATGGGCAACTAAATTTTGGAGACTATGGGCGATCTTATTTTTAAATTCAGTAGCAAATAGTGTTTTCTTAAAACGTTGTTCAAGAATAGTATACCCATTTTTTTGAGCGGTTTGCCAAAGATTTTCTTCGGTATACAGTCGGACCGCTTCATCTACAAATTCGGATTCATGGGCTGCAACAGCTCCGTTCCAATCTAAATTTCCGTGCATGCCTTCTGCTCCCATTGCGGTTGTTACAGATGGCAATCCTTGTTGCATGGCTTCAAACAGCTTTCCTTTTAATCCGGCTCCATACGGAATAGGGGCCAACAATACTTTGGCCTTTTGAAAAACGGTTGCCACATCAGAGGCACGTCCTTGTATTAAAAAGCCTTCTTTTTCATTGTGCAATTGTTTTGCTTTTTCTGTAACATAAGCTCCGTAAACCAACAGTTGTGCTTCGGGGAGTTGTTTTTTAATAGCGCTCCAATATTTTTTCAATAATAAAACGGTTTGCCAATTGGGTTCGTGTAAAAAATTACCAATACTCACAAAATGGCTTCGTTCTGAAAATAGGGGTGTTGTTGGAGGAAATTTATCCGATAAAAAAGGTAAATAATACAGTATTTTAGGATCAATATTAAAAGTGTTGGTGGCCAGTTGCATTTCAACTTCCGAAATGAGTAAGGTGAGATCACAGCGGTAGATGGCTGCCATTTCGCGTTTAAACGTATCCGAAATATAATCTTCAAAAACTAAGGATCTGTTTTGCTTGTAAGCCATTTCTCGGGCTTTTCGTAAAAAATGTAAGTCTTCGGTATCGAGAATTCGTAGGGCATTCGGACACTGTTCCGCTACGCGCCAACCATATTGTTCTTCGATCATAAAACGATCAAAAACCACTATTGAAGGATTGATTCTTGCTATTTCAGAATCAAAACTGACATTATTAAGCTGAATGGATTGGGTGTGTACCGAAATTTGTGCCAAATCAAAGGAATAATCCGAACGAGCGGCCGAACACATGAATGTAACTTCGTATTCTTGTTCTTGGAACAAGGATATAAGTTGTAGCATTCTACTTCCAGCTGCTGTTGATTGTGGCTCGGGCCAAACGCTTCCAATAATGACTAATTGATTCATGCTGCAAAAATAATAAAATACGATTGTTATTCCCTATCGATGTGTCCCTGAGGAAATGGTCGATACGCATAATATTGCAAAACTTCTTCTAAGGCTAACTTTAACGCTTTATTAATTGGAACCACAATATTTCCCATATGAAAATCAATTTGTGATAAATTCATATAATAGTCGGTAAAGATGGGAACGGGTAGGCCGTTATTTAAGGCTATCGAAGTTGTATTAAAAGCATCATTTTGGCCTTCTTTGATGATTTTACAAGTAACCAATCGCAATTGTCCGTGTTTATCCTGTGCTGCACCATAACCAAAAAGCCGGCAAATCAATCCGCGGTGTTTGTAGTCGGAACAGCGGCCTTTATCGGCTTCACTTTCCGAAAAGGGCTGGTAAATAAAGCATTTGGTAAAAGCTGCTGTGGTATGCAATTGTTCGAGCATTGCTTCGGCTTCTCCTTTTAAGTACAAATGAAAAGCCCAAGGTAGAAACTCGAGTGGTGAAGCGTCAATATCGGGATTGTTACAGCATTTGCCACAATTGACCACACAGCCTAACTTCGATTGCAATTGGAATTCGGCAATTTCTTTTTCCAATTGATCGTATAAGGCTTCTACTAATTTGACGCGTGCTGCTACTGACATTTTTTTTTCGAAGATAGGGAATATTGAAGATACTGAAAAGGAAAAGATACATAATAAAAAAAAGCCCTGCATTGCAGAGCTTTTTGTGACCTCGACTGGATTCAAACCAGTAACCTTCTGAGCCGTAATCAGATGCGCTATTCAGTTGCGCCACGAGGCCGATTTTGTGAGTGCAAAGATAGATAAATTTAGAACATATCCAAATTGAAATTTAAAAAATAATTCCTTTTTGCATTAATTGTCTAACGCTCTACACGTTATGTAATACCGATAACCTATCAATGCCATTTGCCATTTTTTCGCTTTGACAGGATCTAATCCTTGTTTGGTAAAACTGGGTAAAATGATTTTGTTTAGTTTGGCTAATAGTTTAAACATGGTTTAATTTTTGTCAAAGATATAAAAATTAAAAATCCCGAGTGAATCGGGATTTATTTGTTATTTGGTTTCGATGATTATTTTTTTAATTCTTTTTTTCTCTTTTGTAGAAATTTCATCTTCAACAATGATAAGGTCTTTTATTTTTTCAAACTCATAATTTTTAAAGAAATCAATATTGTCTTTAAGAATTTTTCCCTGCCATTCTAATTTTAATTGGTTTAAATAGAGCATTGGTTGGCCTGGAAATTTAATTTTATCACCGTCAATCACGACAACAACATCCCCATTTTTAAGTTCAATTGTTTTAGGTTTTGGTTTTTCAGTTGTTATGTTTTTTTTGAATTCAAATTGTTTAATATCGCTATTAGAAATATTATCTGTTTTAATAATTACTATATCATCTTGTGATTCAACTTTACTTTTATTTACTGTAATAATAATTTTCTTTAATTGATTATAGTCTATACTATTTAATTCAGATTTTTTATATTCAAGACCATTAAATATTATTTTTGCTTTTGAAAGGTCAACATTTTTATCTTTGACAAATTCTTCAATAAATTTTTCTGAACTTGGTGGACCTTCATTATAACCAATACTCCATCCAGATTTGTTCGTATCAATTTCATTAATTTGATTTTGATCAAATTTAGGACTTGTTTTTGATTCATCCGATATAGAGGATTTCCCTTTGAATACGATTACTTTTTTTCCACTTTTTTCTTCTTCATTCACTTCAATTGCACCGTCTAATTCAGCGATTTTACCTTTCATTTCCTCTTTCGTATATTCTTTTCCATTGATGATGTATATCATTTCATCAGTAGCTGATTTTTTGATTTCAACTGTATTTAAGGATTCTGCATCATTCCAATTTACGCCTACAGTATTTTTAACTTCTTCAAAACCGCAAGTTGTATCATCATCTTTATCAGAATTGATAAAAATTTTAATATCATCAATAGGTTCAGTTGATTTTCTTTCCAAAATTCGATTGTAGGTTTTTCCAGAATCAAAAGAAAGTTTTATGCCAATTATTTCTCCTTCTTTATTTCGCTTCACTTTTGATATTTTAAGTTTGTATTTTTCATTTGTAAAAGTCTTTTCCAATTCTCGTAACTCTTTATCGGTCGTATTTTTGGTTAGAATTGAGGAAAAAGATACCTGTGCAACGGCATAGGTTGCCACTTTTGAGTTTTCTTTTACTTGCGCCACTGTTTCAATTTGAAACAATAGCATGAAACCTACTAATAGCGGTAGAATTGTAGCATACTTCCATGCATTTTTTTTGTGGGATTGATTTGTGTGTAACATAACGATTCGTTTTTTGATTAATGATTGATAAAATTGATTGGTAATAGACAAGTCATGTTGCCGGGTCACCACTTTTAATAATGTTTTTTGGTACTCGTATTTATTTTCGATCAGCTGAACGGTTGCGCTATCTGCAATAAATTCAAGATTTTGCAGCATGGCTTTTCGATAGAACCAAACAATGGGGTTGATCCAGAATAGCGCACAAAATAGTTTTCCAGTTACAACATCAATCGAATGTTTTTGTATTACATGAATGCGTTCGTGTGTTACGATATGTTCTATTTCTGCTTCGGAAAACCTGTTTTTATTGATGACGATGTAATTGAAAAACGAAAAGGGGTTTTCTATCGCATCAGAATCTACCAAGGTATAATTGCTCTCTTTTTGCTTGTTTTGATGTTGAATTTTTTTGAAAAACGAAATCAATTCCATTCCAATTTTTAATAGAAATAAAAACGAAATTATAAGGTAGGCACACATTACGATCAACAACCAATCAACTGGGTTTTCTTGTATTGGGATTTCGGTTAATGTACTACTTGTTGGAACTTGTTCTTGATAAAATGCTGCAACAGGTGTTGGTTCCACCCAAATGGTTTTGGTAAACTTGATAACGGGTAAAACCAATGCCAATAGTAATCCGATGATAAAATACCACCGATTCGAAATAAAAAACGTTTCTTTTCGTAGGAATAGCACATACATCAAATAAAATAAAATGATGAGTCCGTTTGCCTTTATAAAATAGAGCAATAGATTTTCCATGCTATTTCTTTTTTTCGATTAGCGCTAAAATCTCACGAAGTTCATCAGCCGAAATTTTATCTTCTTCAGCAAAATAGGAAACTAAATTTTTGTACGAGCTATTAAAATAATGATCAATAGCAGTATTCATAAACGTTTTTCTGTATTCTTCTATCTTAACAATAGGGAAGTACTGGTGTGTTTTTCCAAAAGCATGGTAGCCCACATAACCCTTTTCTTCCAAATTGCGAACAATGGTTGAAAGTGTATTATAATGAGGTTTCTCATTGCTAATTTCTTCTAGGATTTCTTTTACAAAAGCTTTCTTTAGCTTCCATAAAATGTGCATGATTTCTTCTTCTTTGTTGGTTAGTTTTTGCATGACTTATCGTTTTGATAAATCAAAGGTAAACTATATTTTTAGTTATACAACTATTTTTATAGTTATTTAACTAAATTTTTAGTTTTAAGAAGTTCAATTGGCTTTTTGTTAACCAATTTAATTACCCATAAACCCAACAATACACTAATAAATCCGAGGGTTCCCATGAAGAACCAGTTGGCTTGGTATCCATAATGGTCGATAAGGGTCATGCCGGTTTTAGCACTTAAGATGTGCGCAAAACTGTATGTCATGGTAAAAATAGCCATATAACGTCCTTCGTGTCCTTTGGGTGCACGACTCATGGCAAAGGAGTTGGAAAAGGGAAAGGCAAACATTTCGGCAAAGGTCATGAATAGCATCATGACGATTAAAATACCAACCCAATTGTTAATCAGCAACAGAAACATACTAATGGTCATTAATAATCCGCCAAGGTTAATGGCGCGAAGCTTATTAATTTTATTTCGTTCAATATAACTGACCAACGGCATTTCTACAAAGAAAACGAGTACGCCGTTAAACGTGAGTAAGAGTCCGGTTTGAAGTTCGGATAAGTTAAATTGTTCCTTATGATATAAAGGTATGGTCGTAAACAATTGGAAAAACATAATACCTGAAATCAAGCAAATCAATAAAAAGATCCAAAACGGACCGTCTTTAAACACAGAGTGGGTCAATACCTCACCAGGATGTTCTTTGTCGATGTATGCCGATTTTTTCTTCTCTTTTACTTTTGCCCAAAATATAAGTATGGCGATTATACAAGTGGCGCCATCTACCCAAAACAATCCTTTATAACCCACACTCATAATTAATAACCCACCCAACGCTGGTCCGGCCGCAAATCCTAAATTGATGGCCAAACGCACCAGTGTCAAAGCTCGGGTTCTGTTCTCGGGTTTTGCATAGGCGCCCAATGAAACAAACATGGCGGGTCGGAACATATCAGCAATCACCATGATGAAGAAAATAGCAATCAATAAACCATGATAAGTGGTGATTGTTTGTAAGATAAAGAAACCAATTCCGCTGGTGAGCAAACTAAATATCATGATTTTATAAAAGCCAATCTTGTCAGATAATTTCCCGCCTAACCATGATCCCAGCATGGAGCCAATTCCGAAACTCACCATAATCCAACCGACTTGACTATACGAAAAATGCAAATCTTCCTTTAAATACTTTGATAAAAAGGGGAGGACCATCGTACCCGCACGATTAATAAACGTAATCAAGGCTAGAATCCAAATTTCTCTAGAAAATCCTTTAAAGTTGTTGAAGTATTTTTGAAGGGCACGTTGTAACATAGTATGGTTTGAGCAGCAAATTTACAAAAGCAGAACCAATTACATTGTGAACTAATTTATATATTTTTGTAAAAAAATATTTTCATGAGAATAGTCTTGTTGTTTCTGTTTTATTCCTCAATGATACTAGCGCAATGCAATATTGAAGAGGCTAAAAAATTTCAAATTGAATTGAATCAAAGTTTTGCGGATTCATTAAAAAGTCCGTTGACTAGAGACGATCTTATGAAATTTAAAAGTTTAGATTTTTATGCAATCGATCAGAAATATTGTGTAGAGGCGATCTTTATTCGCACTAAAAGGGAAAAAGCATTTGAAATGAAAACCACCACTGACCGAAAACCATTGTATAGAAAATATGGTGAGCTTCATTTTACTCTCGACGGCAAAGCATTCAAATTAAATGTTTATGAAAATTTAGCGTTACATAAAAAGCCGGGTTATGAAGATTATTTGTTTTTGCCTTTTTCAGATTTATCCTGTGGAAAAGAAAGTTATATTGGTGGCAGGTATGTTGATTTACGGAAACAAAACCATAAAATATGGCGTGTAGATTTTAACAAGTCATATAATCCATATTGTGCCTATAATTATAAATATTCTTGTCCAATTGTTCCTATGGAAAATGATTTGGATACCTTTATTTATGCCGGAGTAAAAAAGTTCCATGACTAAATTCATCAATTTACATACCCATCAATTTTCAAAGGACAGCGAGGTGATTGAAGTAGTTAATCAATATCCTTGGGCGTTTGATGCTTCGATTCCGAACTATTCCATCGGCATTCATCCGTGGTTCATTGATGAAAATCGCTTGGCAGCTGATTTGGATTGTATTGCAGAAAAATTGCAATTGGCGCCCTGTTTGGCCCTTGGCGAATGCGGACTTGACAAACGAATTGACATTCTTATGGCGGTACAAATGAGCGTTTTTAGAAAGCAATTGGAAATTGCAATGCAAACGCACAAACCGATTGTGTTGCATTGTGTTGCGGCATACGATGAGGTAATTGCCATAAAGAAAGAAATGAAGATCGCAAATCCCATGATTGTTCACGGTTTTTCAAAAAATGAACAAGTGGCACAATCACTTTTGAACAACGGTTTTTATCTTTCTTTTGGAAAATATTTAGTACGTAATCCAGAAATGGAAAAAGTACTTAAATTTGTACCCGAAAATCAAATTTTATTAGAAACGGATACCATCGAAGAATCAATTTATCAGGTGTATGAAAAAGCAGCAGCTGTCAAAGGAATTTCGGTAGCGGAAATGAAAGCTATTGTTTTTGATAATTTTTCAAGAATTTTCAGTTAATCAATTAATCAATTTTACGATCCAACAAGTAGTATGGCAAAGTGGAAAGAACGTGCGGTTTTATTATTTAAAGAAGAAGGCATTCAAAAATTAGAAAATGCCAATGTATTGGTTGTGGGCTTAGGAGGTGTAGGTAGTTTTGCTGCCGAATTTTTAGCCCGTGCAGGTGTAGGCAACATGACCATTGTTGATGGAGACGTAGTGGATATTACCAATATCAACCGCCAATTGCCGGCTTTGCACAGTACGGTTGGTGCACCCAAAGTTACAATTGTTGGCGATCGGTTAATGGATATCAATCCCGAATTAAAACTCACCCGTATCGAAGAATTTTTATCTCCCGAACGTGCCTTTGAATTGGTTTCGCCAGAATTTGATTATGTCTTAGATTGTATAGATAGTGTAACACCAAAAATTAACTTAATCGTTGCTTGCAAACGTAAAAAAGTTAAGGTAATCAGTAATATGGGCGCAGGGGGCAAGTTTGAAGCGGAAAAAGTAAAAGTGCGCGACATCAGTAAGACCGAATATTGCCCTTTGGCTAAAAACGTAAGAAAGCGTCTTAAATTGGAAGGAATTTCAAAAGGAGTAAAAGTGGTCTATTCATATGAACGTCCAGATTATTCCAGTATTAAAACCACCGACGGATCAAATTTTAAGAAATCGTTTTATGGTACCAACAGTTGGATGCCTGCATTATTTGGCTTACATGCCGCTGAAACGGTGGTAAAGCATTTGATTGGAAAAGAAAAATAACGATCTATTGCTCGGGAGTATCTACTACTTCTCTAGTGGGACTTTCAACCACCTCAGGTTGGGGTTCCTTGCGCTGTTTTTGCACCGGAATATAGATTTCAGTCACCCATTTTGAAGGTTTACGTTCTTTAGGTAAACTTACTTTGTATACTTCGATTGCCTTTTCATCCGTAGCTTCTGTTAGTTTATTCTTATTTATAAAACCGCGAGCGGCTCTCCAAGCTTTATCATTGTGAGAGTAATCACCGGTAAGCGTAGTTTTAACGGCCTCAAAAGCTTCAAAACGGCCTCCCGAAATTTGACTGCCCTCCATAGTGTAAATACGTTCGGCTATAGGAATGCAAATTGCAAATGCCGTTTTTTGATCAGGCGATTTCTTGGTAGTATACCGAACGAAAGGCACTCCTGTTGTTTTAATTTTGTTCTTTGTCACAAACGATAGCATGTTTTGTACCATCGCTTTCGATTTTTTCTCAAAGTCTTTTACGTAACACGTGGTTTGTTGTTGGATGTAATTGGTCGCTTTTTGGGTGACTATTCCATTGGTTTTTATCGAATAATTGCCAATTTCATTCACCAAATAATAATTGATATTTTCAAGTCCTTTTTCTAATTGTGAGCCTATTACGGGATTAGCACCGCCGTTTAATACACTCATAATTTTTGATTTCAAATCTAAAGTTCCTTGCATTTGCCAGGTTACTCGTGTTCCTTTTTTGGTCGATTGAAAAGCGAAATACGATTGGCTCAATTCGTTATTAATCGTTATTTTTTGAAAAAGGGAATCAGAAGCAGGTTTTGATAGGTTGGCAATACGTGCTTCATCTTGCTCCCACGGACTCCAATCGTCGAATGAGTTGGTATCGGCAACGAAATGCACTAACTCTTCTTTTGATGCAGCAATCTCTTTGGATTGCATGATTTTATAATCACCAGGTTGTGTAGCCACAAAGACTACAAAAGCGATGAAGAAAAGTAGCAATAATAAAAATATGTATTTAAGAATTCTCATTATTTAGCGTTTGTTTTTCAAATGTAAGAAAAATTATTCTTTCATTACGAATTTGATTAAAAAGAGCAATCCAATAAAAATTAGAAAACCGATCAATATCCAATAGGTTCCTTTATAAAAGGGTTTCATGGCTTTTAAATCCTTTCGGTATACCGCTATCATTGTAATGATGAAGGTAACTATAAAAAATAGTGCAAAATAGATTTGGCCTGTTGAAAACATATTGAAAAATTTTTACAAAAATAAGGATTAATTAGGTTCTAAATTTCTATTTTTCCTAAAATAAATTAGAAGAAATGCAAAAACAATTAAATGCTGTGAAAATTTTTCACGAAACCTATGGATTAGGGGTTAGCAATGAAATGAAAGCTGATTTAGGAAAACATAAAAATGAACTTCGGTTCAATTTAATGAAAGAAGAAAACGAAGAATATCTAGAAGCAGTTGAAAACAACGACATCGTTGAAATTGCGGATGCCTTGGGAGATATGTTATACATTTTATGTGGTACCATCTTAGAACACGGCCTACAACATAAAATTGAAGAAGTCTTTGACGAAATTCAACGCTCAAATATGAGTAAATTGGGTGCTGATGGAAAACCAATTTATAGAGAAGACGGAAAAGTAATGAAGGGACCGAATTATTTTAAACCGAATTTTTCGGCGATATTAAAATAAAAAAAAGCGATTTCATTTGAAATCGCTTTTTTGTATAGCTATTTATACCTTAACCGTCCAACCAAAGGTGTCTTCTGCTAACTTATGTTGAATATTGGTTAGTTTTTCTTTTATATCTATAGCCATTGAATGCTCTAATTGTGGCAATTCAAAATAATTTTCTTGGTATGAAAAGCCAACAATTGGATTGATTACCGCTGCGGTACCCGCTCCAAAAATTTCTTTCAGGGATCCATTCTTTGCTGCAGCAATTAACTCTTCTACTAATATGGGACGAACTTCGATGTTGATTTGTTCTCGTTGGGCCAATTCAATAACACTTTTACGGGTTACACCATCTAATATGCGTTCGCTCGTAGGTGCCGTATATAAGGTATCGTTTATTCTAAAGAATACATTCATGGTGCCAGCTTCTTCCAGTTTGGTATGTGTGGCATCATCCGTCCAAATAATTTGTTGGAAACCTTTGTCGTTAGCTAATTTGGTGGGGTAAAATTGTGCCGAATAATTACCAGCAGCTTTAGCAGCTCCAATACCTCCATTAGCCGCACGGCTGAAATGTTCTGCAACAATAACTTTTACTTCACCTGAATAATACGATCGGGCAGGTGATAGAATGATCATGAAACGATATTCTTGAGAAGGAGCAGCAATTACGCCATGACCCGTAGCAATCATAAACGGTCTAATATATAAGGTATTGCCTATTCCTTTTTTCACCCATTGTTGATCAATTTGTAATAATTTTTTCAATCCTCCCATAAAAATGCTCTCTGTAACTTCTGGCATTGCCATACGGGTAGCACTTTTATTGAAGCGTTGGAAGTTTTCTTCTGGGCGAAATAACCAAACAGCATCCTCTTCATCTTTGTATGCTTTCATACCTTCAAAAATGGCCTGACCATAGTGAAATACTTTTGCTGAAGGATCAATCGTAAAAGGAGCATAAGGCTGAATGACTGGTTTTTGCCAACTACCTTCTTTGAAATCACAAATTAACATGTGGTCAGTAAAGACGTTTCCAAAAGTTAGGTTTTCAAAATCAACACTGTTAATTTTAGAATTTGAAGCTGAAATAATTTCAATATCAATTAAAGGGGTTACTTCCATTGTGAAAAAAAGTAGTTTAAATTACCAGTACAAAACTGGTTTTTGATAAATATTTTGCAAACTTACTAAAAATTGAATGGTTAATTATGCAATGGGACTAGAATTATTTAGAAACTAATTTTTTTCTAACAGGTCAAGGTGTTTGGTTGTATTGTTTGTTCTGGAATGAAATTTATTTTTTTTCTAATTTCATTATAAAAAATATGGTATTTTTGTCTGTAAAACAATTCAAAATGATACAAAAAATAACCCTTGCTTTTGCAGTATTAAGTTTATTGATGAGCTGTGAAACAAAGAAAGAAGTGCCTGCAGAAGCTACAAAAGTGGCCTATGCAAAATTTGGTGATTCTATATCCACTGAACAAGCGCTAACTTCCGCTGAAATGATGGATAAGTTTGCCACATTGAAAACGGGCGATACGATTTCGGTTAAGTTCAAATCGACTATTCATGAAATTTGTCAGAATAAAGGTTGTTGGATGACATTGGATTTAGCCGACGGAGCAGAGGCGTTTGTAAAATTTAAAGATTATGGTTTTTTTGTTCCGATGAATGCTCAAAAAAGAGATGTGATTGTGGAAGGAAAAGCTTTTATTGAAGAAACGCCCATTGCTGAATTGAAACATTATGCAGAAGATGAAGGAAAATCAAAAGCAGCGATTGATAGTATTGTAGCTCCTAAAAAAGAATTCAAGTTTTTAGCACACGGTGTATTAATTGCTAAATGATGAAAAAAATAATTTATTTTTTAGGAATTAGTGTTGTTTTTTTTTCATGTGAAAAACATTCGAAAAATGAGACCGTTGAAGTTTTTGGTATCGAAATACAAAGCAAAGATTCACTTTCTGACGATAAAGGTGACTTTAAAATGTATGAAATGTCAGAAATGGCGGTTCTTATGGAGCAAATGTATGTCGATAATGAACGCTTGAAAGCACGCATTCTAAAAAAGGATACTTTGGGAAAATTCCCGATGCATTTTTTAGCTATTGAGCAGGCAAAGTTTACAAAAGGCAAGAAACGGGATGCTTTTTTTACGGAACAGGCCGATAAATTCATTGCCAAACAAATGGAAATCTATACCACAAAAGATACAATTAAAGCCTTTAATGCTATGGTTGATCAATGTATAGCTTGTCACGAAGTAAAATGTGGTGGACCAATAGCAAGGATAAAAAAATTATACATTAAATAAATGTCTTAGGTTTGAGATTGTTCTTAAACCTTTTTTTTTGTGAAATGAAAAGAGAAATATTAATTACCGGCGATGGTTCTACCACCATTCGAATTCCAGATTGGGATGAAAATTACCATTCCAGTCACGGTGCCATTCAAGAAGCTAAACATGTATTCATTGCGAATGGATTGGATTGCTTTCAAAATCAAGCGCAGCTTGCAATTTTAGAGATTGGTTTTGGTACCGGTCTAAATGCCTTTATCACCTTTTTGGAAACGCAACAAAAAGAAAAAGTGCATTATGTTGGAGTAGAAGCATATCCTGTTTCTACCACAGAATTAGGGCATATGAATTATGTATCGGAATTAAATGCGCTGCAATACGCTTCCATTTTTGAAAAGATGCATGCAACAGCTTGGGAACATGAAATTTCAATTACGCCTCAATTTAGTTTGACAAAACGGCAACAATTTTTTCAAGATATTACCGATAAGAATCAATTTCATTTGATCTATTTTGATGCATTTGGCTATCCGCTACAACCTGAATTATGGAGTGAGACAATTTTCTCAAAAATGTATGAGGCATTGTTGCCTGGAGGTGTTTTAGTAACTTATGCGTGTAGAACCGTTATCAAAAATGCCATGTTGGCTGCCGGGTTTACAATTGAAAAATTACCAGGTGCGCCGGGTAAACGCGAAATGCTAAGAGCTACCAAAGCATAAAAATTTTAGCATTTTTTTTAACAATAGTGTTTTAAATAACTGATTTTATTTTATTAATTTTACGAAAAGTTCTTATTTTATAATAACCTGTTAAAATTAGTGATTATGCCTCGAACAGCTTTTACTTATACAAAATCTATTCTGGAACGTGTTAGTTTTGATGCAAAATTATTTTGTAAGGAATTAGAAAAAGCACTTAAAAACTTACTTCCCTACGAAATTGAATTGCTTCGCGATTGGCTACTACAGTACACCGTAGAAAAACCAGAATTAAAACAATGTCTAATTTATATGAAATAAAAAAGTCCCGATTAGGGACTTTTTTATTTATTGGGTTTCGGACTAATGATTTCAACATCTGTGAACGCAATAGCTCCTCTAACTACTCCTGATATCACATCGCGTAAGGCATTAATTATGTGTAATTTTAATTCGTTTTTAGGATAAACTAAGCTGACTTCCCGAGCGGGTTTCGGATCTTTAAAAGCTCTTAGCTTGGTTTTGTTCTTATCATTTAAATCTAATGTATGCAAATATGGTAACAATGTAGTGCCTAGGCCTTCATCAGCTAATTTAATCAACGTTTCAAAACTGCCGCTTTCGAGTTGAAAATGATTATCGGCTATGTATTTATTGTTTTTGCAGAGGTTTAAAATACCGTTTCTAAAACAGTGACCGTCTTGCAGTAATAATATGGAATCAAAATCAAGTTCACTAATCGTAATTTCTTTATTTTGTAGGCTGCTATGTTTTTCAGGTAAATAGGCTACAAATGGTTCATAATACAGGACGATTTCTTTGAGTTGCTCTTCATCCAGTGGCGTTGCTGCAATAGCACAATCCAAATGGCCGTTTTTCAATTTCTTAATAATTTCTTCGGTAGTTTGCTCTTCAATAATAAGATTAACCTTAGGATATTTCTTAATGAAGTTGTTTAAGAACATAGGGAGTAAGGTCGGCATGATCGTTGGAATAATGCCAATTTTAAATTCACCACCAATGTATCCCTTTTGTTGATCTACAATATCTTTAATGCGACCGGCTTCATTGACAATATTTTTAGCTTGGTTGACTATTTTTTCTCCTACTTCGGTCAGTAAAATGGGTTTTTTACTGCGGTCAAAAATTAAGATGTCCAATTCATCTTCTAATTTTTGAATTTGCATACTCAAAGTAGGTTGGGTGACGAAACATTTTTCGGCCGCCAAGGTAAAATTTTTATATTCAGCAACCGCTAAAACATAATGCAATTGGGTGATGGTCATGTATTGTTTATTTTGATGCAAATATAAAAAACTATCAATAATGCTGATGATTTTAGTCGTTATTTTATTCAAGTATAATACGGATACCCTTTTGTGTTGATTAAATTATTGTAATGAAGATTAAATTATCCAAATTAATCATTAAATTTTGTTATTTTTGTGATATGAAATTTTTATGCATAACATTTCTGATTTTATTCACTTCATTTTTAGCAACTCCTACGCTTATTAGTATGATTGATAAAGATGCCGATACTTCGTATTTTTATACAGTTTCTGAAGATGAAGAGGAAATGGTTTCTTTTGATGAGATTAAATCCGTTACAATAACGGATCATCAATTGGCATATGTGCTTTCGAATGAGTCTTCAAACTCATGTTTTACGTTGCAAGCAATTTTAAATTTCACCAATCTTGCTCATCAAATTTTTTCACCACCTCCCGAGTTGATATAATATTGCCTATTGAATGCCCAACAAGAACTGTTGTGGTATAGTAATAATATAAAGTATCAATTTTTATGAGCAATCATCATATTTTTTCTAATGTAAGAGGAGATCTTGCATCTGGTTTAGTTGTTTTTTTAGTAGCCTTACCCTTGTGTTTGGGTATTGCATTAGCCTCTGGAGCTCCTTTGTTTTCCGGAATTGTTTCGGGTGTTGTTGGTGGAGTAGTTGTTGGATTTCTTAGCAATTCCTCTTTAAGTGTTACAGGACCTGCTGCGGGATTAACGGCCATTATATTAACGGCCATAACGGATTTAGGTGGTTTTGATATTTTTTTAGTTGCCGTTATTTTAGCGGGTTTAATTCAAATCGGATTGGGATTTTTGCGTGCGGGTAGTTTTTCTAATTATTTTCCAACAAGTGTTATTGAAGGTATGCTTGCCGCGATTGGAATTATTATTATCTTAAAACAAATTCCCCACGCGTTTGGACACGATGTAGACAATGAAGGTGATTTCTTTTTTATTGAAAAATCAGGACACAGTACTTTTGATACGTTGTTAGAATCCATAAATTTTATTCATGGAGGAGCTTTGATAATAGCACTTTTGTCTTTGACTATTTTAATTACTTGGGAAAAGGTTCCAGCTTTAAAGAAAATAAAAATGCTTCCCGGTGCACTAGTTGTAGTAGTTTTGAGTATTATTTTGAATGAACTATTTATTAATTCAGAATCTGTTTTAGCAATTACTACAAAGAATCATTTGGTCAATTTACCTTCTTTTAATGAGATTAAGGAAGGCTATTCATTGCCTAATTTTAGTGCGCTTACCAATCAAAAAGTTTGGATTGTTGCCCTTACAATTGCTGCCGTTGCTTCTATAGAAACATTGTTATGCATTGAAGCAACAGATAAATTAGATCCCTATAAACGTTTTACAGATACCAATCGGGAATTGAAAGCGCAAGGCGTTGGAAACATCATCAGTGGGTTTTTAGGCGGTTTACCAATGACCTCTGTAGTTGTACGTTCTTCCGCCAATATTAATTCGGGTGGTAGAACAAAATTAGCTACTATTTTTCATGGTGTATTGCTGATTTTATTTGCACTAGCTATTCCTTTCTTGCTCAACAAAATACCACTTTCCGCTTTAGCTGCCGTATTATTAATGGTAGGCTATAAGTTAGCAAAACCGGCTGTTTTTATACATTTATGGAAAAACGGTTTTTCTCAATTTATTCCGTTTATTATTACGGTACTTGCAGTCGTTGGAATTGATTTGTTAAAAGGTGTCGCCATTGGACTAGGAGTAAGTATCCTTTTTATTTTATATCAAAATTTAAAGATTGCCTATTCTTTTAAAAAGGAATCGTTGCATGATGGTGATGTGATTACTATTAAATTAGCCCAAGAAGTATCCTTTTTGAACAAGGCGGCCATCAAAAGTACTTTGGCAGACCTTCCGGATAGTTCCATCGTTATTATTGATGCAACGAATACAAAATATATTGATTTTGATGTGGTAGAAATGCTTAAAGATTTTAGAAATGTAACTGCCGTTGATAAAGAAATTAAATTAACTTTGAAAGGTTTTAAAGAACAATACAATATTGAAAATACAGAATTTAAACACGTACAAATTAAAGAACATAAAAATTAATATCTCAAATGAGCGAATTTTATAAAAAAATATTAGACAATAATAAAAATTGGGTAGAGAAGAAGTTAGCCATTAGCCCAGATTATTTTAAAAATTTAGCCGAAGGACAAAGTCCCCCTTTGCTATGGATAGGCTGTTCCGATAGTCGCGTTCCGGCTAATGAAATTATTGGTGCCGAACCCGGTGAGGTTTTTGTACACCGCAACATTGCAAACATGGTCATTCATTCGGATATGAACATGTTAAGCGTACTGGATTATGCGGTTAATGCCTTAAAGGTAAAACATGTAATAGTTTGTGGTCACTACGGTTGTGGTGGTGTAAAAGCAGCCATGGGTAACAGTTCTATTGGTATTATCGACAATTGGATTCGTCACATTAAAGATGTGTATCGTTTTCATCAAAAAGAGTTGGATGCTATTGCAGATGAAAAAGAACGATTCAATACGTTTGTTGAAGTAAATGTAAAAGAACAAGTAATGGATTTGGCAAAAACATCTATTGTGCAAAACGCTTGGAAAAGCGGTCAAAAATTATCATTACACGGTTGGGTCTATGGACTTAATGACGGCTATGTAACCGATTTAGGGGTTAATTTTAGTAGTGATCAAGATTTAGACGATGTCTACCAATTAAAATTTTAATCTTCTTCTAAATTTTCATTAAAAGCAGAAGGCAACAATTGGGGTATAAATTTGATCAATATGGGCAGTAACAGACTGCCTCCAGGAAGTAAAAAAATAGTTAAAGAGGGTATGGTTTTGCATATATCGAGTAGCTGTTTTTTTACTTTCTTTTTTTCTTCTTTAGAAAGTTCTTTTGCCGTTGATTTTGCTAATAATTGCATCAATTCGCCACTTTCTTTAATTTCTTTTGTTAATCGATCTTTGTTTCGAATAATTAGTTTGGTAACATTTTTATTGGCTTGATCGTAAAAATGTTTGATCGGATTGGAATAATTAAAAAAGGGAATTTCATCTTTATATTCTTTAATGAAATGATTCATGTTTTCAATGCTTTTTTGCAACAAATCATCATTGAGTTGTAAATCAGAACTGAGTTTTCTTAAAAATACAATTTCGCTTGCTTCCAATTCCTGATCGCTCCAAAGCGCCATTTGAGCAATATCTAATAAGTATAAACGTTCAAGAAGTTCGGTGTGTTTATGAAGTTTTAGGGAAGTATATTCTAAAGTATCGACAGTAGAAAATTTTGTATAACGAATAGAATTCTCAAATAATTTCACTACTAATTCATCGTACTTTGACTTATGCTGTTTTAAGCTTAATGCCAAAGAAACAATTTTGATGCAATCGGATTCTATATTTTTTAAATAATCGTTTGGTAACGTTTCATTCTTTAAATAGTAGTGATAGGCAATCACATCAATGAATAATAAGGCATTGGTAATAATGTGAGAAAAGTTTTTACTCAAACTGTTCTGATTGGTTTGTATGCGTTCGTCAATAATTTGTTCCAATCGAGCACTTTTGGAACTTTCAGGTAGCATTTTTTTGATGAAGTTAAGATTTTCAGGTTGGATTATTTTGTAAAACTCATACACCGATAGTAAAAAATCATCTGGCGATTCCAACTTGCGTTCGACAGAATAAATGGAATATAAAGTATTTAAAAAGCCAACTTTAGTAATTTCATCATACGACCATTTTGATGCGTCAATTGGGATCTTTAATTGAAAATTTACAACATAACCATAAATAAAACCGGTTTTTCTGCAACTGTCATAGAAGGCTAAATGATCGCCTTGAAAATCAATAAAATGGGCTTGATTTTCAGATAAAAATTTAACAATCCATCCATTAGCAGAAGGGTTTATCATGCTTTTAATTTTTCTTTTAAATATATCCCTGTAATCGATTTTTTGTTTTTGATTACTTCTTCTGGCGTACCGAAAGCCATCAAATGTCCGCCATTCTCACCACCTTCCGGACCAATATCTAAGATGTAATCGGCACATTTGATCAAATCTAAATTGTGTTCAATTACAATAATTGAATGTCCTTTTTCTAGTAAGGCATCAAAAGAGGCTAATAATTTTTTAATATCATGAAAGTGCAATCCTGTTGTGGGTTCGTCAAACACAAATAAGGCTTTGTCTTTAATGGTTCCTTTTACTAAAAAAGATGCCAATTTAATGCGTTGCGCTTCACCTCCAGATAGGGTAGAAGAGGACTGCCCTAATTGAACATATCCTAAGCCAACATCTTGTAAAGGTTGTATTTTTTGAGTGATTTTAAGTTGCTTGTGCTCGGTAAAAAAGGCGAGTGCTTCCTCAATGGTCATTTTTAAAATGTCATCAATGTTTTTACCTTCAAACGTAACCTCAAGTACTTCTTTTTTAAATCGTTTGCCGTTACAGGTTTCACATTCTAAATGCACATCGGCCATGAATTGCATTTCGATAGTTACTTCACCATCACCTTTACAGATTTCACAGCGCCCTCCATCTACATTAAATGAAAAATGTTTGGCTTGATAATTTCTTATTTTTGAAATACTTTGTTTTGCAAACAGATCACGAATGTCATCATAAGCTTTGATATAAGTAACAGGATTGGATCTTGAACTTCTTCCAATCGGGTTTTGGTCGACATATTCAATATGTTTTATGTGGGCGTAACTGCCTTCTAATGACGTAAATTGTCCTGCTTTTTCGCCAACACCTTCCAATTTCTTTTGCAATGCTGGAAACAATATTTTTTTAACTAAAGTACTTTTTCCACTTCCAGAAACCCCAGTAATTACCGTTAAGCATTCTAATGGGAACGTAAAATTTTCGTTTTTCAAATTGTTTTCACGAGCTCCAACCACTTCTATATAGTTTTTATAGCTTCGACGGGAAGTAGGTACCAGAATGGCTTCTTTACCATTTAAATAGTTTGCTGTAAGTGAATTGGCTTGTAAAAGTTCGTCATAGGTGCCTTGTGCAACCAATTCTCCACCATGTGTCCCAGCTTCCGGACCAATATCAATAATCATATCGGCTGCTTTCATGATGTCTTCATCGTGTTCTACCACAATTACGGTATTGCCTAAATCTCTAAGGTTTTTCAACACTTCGATTAATCGTTCGGTGTCTTTAGGATGCAAACCAATACTTGGTTCGTCTAAGATGTACATCGAACCCACTAAACTGCTTCCCAAAGAAGTTGCGAGGTTAATACGTTGCGATTCCCCTCCTGAAAGTGTATTTGAATTCCGATTCAACGTCAAATAACTCAAGCCAACATTAGATAAAAAGTCTAAGCGATTGTTGATTTCGATCAATAAGCGTTTGGCTACTTTGGCATCATATTCATTTAACGTCAAGTTTTTGAAGAATGCCGTTAAATTAATAATCGGTAAATCTACCAAATCCGATAAGGTCTTATCGGCTATTTTGATATAATTTGCTTCTTGTCGCAATCTTTTTCCTTTGCAAACCGGGCATTTGGTTTTACCCCGGTAGCGGGAAAGCATGACTCTATTCTGGATTTTATAATTTTTTTCTTCCAATTCAGTAAAAAAATCATGAAGTCCTGTAAAGTAGGAGTTGCCGTCCCAAATCAATTGTTTTTGTTCCTCTGAGAGTTCAAAATAGGGTTTATGGATTGGGAAATCAAATTTATAAGCATTGTTTACCAATTGGTCTCTGTACCAACCCATGCTTTCCCCTCGCCATGGATAAATAGCATTTTCATAGATGGATAATGTTGTATTTGGAATAACCAATTCGCTATCAATACCTATAATACTTCCATAGCCCTCACAAGAAGTACAAGCTCCATAGGGATTATTGAAACTAAATAAATGAATATTGGGTTCCAGAAAAGTGAGGCCATCCAATTCAAAATTACTGCTAAATTCTAAACGCTTATGCGTCCCGATATCTTGAAGATAACACCTTCCTTTGCCTTCATAAAAAGCGGTTTGAACCGCATCAGAGAGGCGATTGAAAAAAGCTTCTTCCTCTTTAACTACAATTCGATCTACAATTAATAAAGCGTCCTTATTGTCTAAAGAGTTTGGTGCTAATGCATCCAATCGCAGCATTTCGTTATCGACTAAAATACGCGCAAACCCTTGTTGGAGCAATACATTTAATTTATCCTCTAAAGCACGGCCTTCTTCCAAATGAATAGGGGCAAGCAAGAGCCATTTGCTGTCTATAGGAAACGTTTTTACAGTTGATACCACATCTGTGACCGTATCTTTTTTTACTTCTTTTCCAGAAACTGGTGAAAAAGTTTTACCAATTCGTGCAAACAATAACTTTAAATAGTCGTATATTTCGGTTGATGTTCCAACGGTTGATCGAGCATTACTCGTATTTACCTTTTGTTCGATGGCAATAGCAGGAGCGATCCCTTTGATGTATTCAACTTTTGGTTTGTCTAATCGTCCTAAAAATTGACGTGCATACGATGATAAACTCTCTACATAACGGCGTTGGCCTTCAGCGTATAAAGTATCAAAAGCCAAGCTCGATTTTCCTGATCCAGACAGACCAGTAATGACCACCAATTTGTTTCGGGGTATGGCTACATCTAAATTTTTGAGGTTATGCAATTGCGCCCCTTTTATTAAGATGTTTTTCTTAGGTTCTAAGGTTGAAAAATCGGGTGGTGTCATTTTTGAAATTAATAGAATTGCAAAGATAATTAATCTAAAGTAAGAAAATTAAAATCTTTACGTATTTCCAAATTTGTGTCGAAATAGTTCTTTTGAAATCGTTGTAGTTGCCTGTTTGGGAATTTTATTAAACTATACATCAACTATACAGAATTGTTAAAATTTAGAAATTAATATCATAACTTATTGATAATCAGTTGTTTTTTTTGTTATTCAAAAATTTTATTTTTTTTGATTAATAATTGGATTGTATAGTTTGTATATACCCCATGAGAATTGTTTATATTTTTTATTGAATAATTTTACAATTGTTAACGTTTAACTAATTAAATTAAATATTATGAAAAAAATTACTCATTTGTTTGCATTCCTGCTCATTAGTGCGCTAGGTTTTGCACAACCTACCACAAATGCTCCAACGCCTACGCGATTGGCTGCCAATGTGGTATCAGTTTTTAGTGATGCTTATCCAAGCATTGCAACCAATTTGAATCCAGGTTGGGGGCAGTCAGGAACAGTAAATCCAACTTTTACGGTGACAGCTGGAAATAATATTCTGGCGTACACCAACTTCAATTATCAAGGTACTGAAGTAACGCCTACGAATTTATCAACTATGGAATTTTTACATGTTGATGTTTGGTGTAATGCAGCACCTACTAGTTCAGTTATTCAGGTAAGTCCAATTAACAGTGGAACTGGAGCTGCAGAAACTTTGGTAACGATCAATCACGTACAAGGACAATGGTACAGTGTTGACATTCCAAAAGCTTCTTTTACAGGTATGACTTGGAGTAATATTATTCAATTAAAATTTGCAGCTAACGGGGCAGGAAGTGCCGTGCCAGTGAATATTTATCTAGATAATATTTATTTTTGGAAAACTCCACCTTCAACAGTTCCAACTACAAATGCGCCAACACCTACACGCTTAGCAGCTAACGTTGCTTCTGTATTTAGTGATGCGTATCCAAGTATTGCTACTAATTTAAATCCGGGTTGGGGACAATCAGGTTCTGTTAATCCAACATATACGGTATCAACAGGAAACAATATTTTAGCCTATACAAACTTCAATTACCAAGGTACTGAAGTTACGGCGACTAACTTATCAACGATGGAATTTTTACACGTTGACATTTGGTGTAATGCAGCACCTACAAGTTCAATTGTGCAAGTAAGTCCAGTTAATAGTGGTACGGGTGCCGCTGAAGTATTAGTGACATTAAATCATGTTCAAGGACAATGGTACAGTGTAGATATTCCAAAAGCGTCTTTTACAGGAATGACTTGGAATAATATTATTCAATTGAAATTTGCAGCTAATGGGGCAGGAAGTACGGTTCCAGTAGACATTTATTTAGACAATATTTATTTTTGGAAAGCACCTGCTAATCCAACGTCACCTCCAACAAATGCTCCTACACCAACGCATTTAGCAGCGAATGTAGTTTCTGTTTTTAGTGATGCATATCCAACTATCGCAACCAACTTGAATCCTAACTGGGGTCAATCTGGAGCGGTAAATCCAACGTTTTCTGTGACTACAGGGAATAATATTTTGGCTTACACCAACTTCAATTACCAAGGTACAGAATTGACAGCAACTAATTTATCAACAATGGAATTCTTACACGTTGATATTTGGTGTAATGCAGCACCTACAAGTTCAATTGTTCAAGTGAGTCCGGTTAATAATGGTACGGGCGCAGCAGAATTTTTGGTGACATTAAATCATGTTCAAGGACAATGGTATAGTGTTGACATTCCAAAAGCGTCTTTTACAGGTATGACTTGGAACAATGTTTTCCAATTGAAATTTGCGGCTAATGGGCCAGGAAGTACTGTTCCAGTTACTATTTATTTAGATAATATTTATTTTTGGAAAGCACCACAACAGCTTCCACTTGTATTAGGTTTTGAAACTTCTGAAAGTGGTGGTGTAAATGGTGGTCCGTTCGGAGGAATGGCTGCACCAGTAGTTGAAAATGGAACAGGTTCAAATACGACTAAAGTACTTAAAATTGTAGGTAATACTACAGGTGAAGTATGGCAAGGGATCAACTTAAATTTAACTTCATTGGTTAGTTTAACAGATTCAAAAACCATGACAATGGATGTGCTTTCAGCTGATCCAATTACGTTCTTAGTAAAAGTTACTGGTGGTGTTGGTGGACCTGGTATTGTTGCCGCTTCTGCTTCTCACCCAGGTGGAAACACATGGCAAACCGTTACATTTACATTCAATACTGCTTTGGATGGTCAAGCTGCTTTAGCTAATGGTACTTATTCTGGTTTTGTAATCCATACATACTGGGCACAAGGCGCTACCGCTTTTTCAACTGTAACAAGAACACCTAGAACGTTCTATGTAGACAATATTAGAGGACCATTAGGTACTGCACCAGTTATTCCAACACCAACGGTTGCTGCACCAACACCTCCAAATAGACCTGCAGCTGACGTAAAATCAATTTACAGTAATGCGTATACACCATTAACAACTTTTGCTGCTAGTGGCGATTTAAACTCTTATGATACATCATGGTGTCCAGGAGTAACAACTGAATTTTTAATTGGTGGAAATGCTGCGACTGCAATGAATAGAATTACAGGTCTTGGAAGTGGAATTGTTGCTGGAAACGCAACGACATCGCCACCTTATCAAGGTTCTGATTTAGTTGGAGGTTGTGAAGGTATTAATTTCAGAGCAGGTAGTTTTGATGCAACATCATTTACACATTTCCACATCGATATTTGGACACCTATCCAAACTATGGCATTGAGAAATATTAGTTTAAAATTATCCAATCATAATGCTTCAAATGCTGAAGTGAATGCAATTGAGCGTAATATTACAAATGCTACGCCATTACCAAATCAATTACCATCAACTGATCCAAATCCTGGAACGTGGTTGTCATTAGATATTCCATTGGCTGACTTTACAATCGCAGGTGGTGGTAGTGCTGCAAGAAACAACTTGGCTGAGTTCATTATTTCAACGAATTTAGGAATAGTGTATTACGACAATGTGTATTTCCACAAGAATACAACACTAGGAGCTTCTAATTTTGAAGTAGCTAAAGTGAAATTATATCCTAATCCAACTTCAAATGTTTTAAATATTGAGTGTGCTGCTACGATTCAAGCAGTATCAATTTACAATGTTTTAGGTCAGGAAGTATTGAATAGAACAATCGACAGCAATACAGCAAGAATTGATGTTGCAAGTTTTAATTCAGGAATTTATGTAGTTAAAACGGTAGTTGATGGGGTAACTTCTTCAACTAAGTTTATTAAAGAGTAATTTTTTACACCATACTTTTTTAAAAGACTGCCAGAAATGGCAGTCTTTTTTTTTATCTAAAAATATTTTTAGTACCTTTAAATTCTAATTTAATCAAACATGCATTTTTTTCGAAGTAGTCTTGTTTTTTTTGTTCTGGTTGTTTTTTTTACAAAAAGTAATGCACAGCAATTGCCTCCCATTGTAAAATACTCAAAAGAGGTTTATAATGCGGGTATTCAAAACTGGATGATTTCCCAAGACAATCAACGGTTTATGTATTTTGCAAACAATGAAGGTTTGTTAGAATTTAATGGATCGAAATGGATATTGAATCCTTCTCCAAACGAAACCATTATTCGTTCTGTAAAATGCATTAATGATAGAATTTATACCGGTGCTTTCATGGAGTTTGGCTATTGGGAGCGCGCTTCAAATGGTGAATTGTATTATACGTCTTTAAGCAATTCTATAAAATCAAAAATTAAAGATGATGAGCAGTTTTGGGGTATTTTTCCATTTGATAATTGGATCCTTTTTCAATCGTTGGAAAAAATATATGCCTACAATACCAAATCAAAATCGTTTACAATCATACAACCTAAAAGCACTATCAATAAAGCTTTTAAAACAGCAAACGGAATTTATTTTCAAACTAAAGATGGTTTGTTTGAAATAGATCAAGGAAAAAGTAAATTGTTTTTAAGCAATCAAATCATCAATCAGAATAAATTAATTACAATTTTTGAAACCACTAACGGATTGCTATTGGTAACCCAAAAACAAGGGATTTATCAATATAGAAATGGGGTGCTTACTAAATTTGTCACCGATATTGATGCACAAATTCAACAAAGTAATATTTACAGTAGTCAACTGTTATCCGATCAAAGTATTGCTTTAGGGTCTATTTCAAATGGTATTTTTATTGTTTCAAAAGAAGGTAAAAAGTTGTATCATATTACTCAAAATTCAGGATTGAGTAACAATACAGCCTTATCGCTTTTTGAAGATTTGGATAAGAATTTGTGGATTGGTTTGGATAACGGGATTAATTGTCTCAATCTAAAGTCGCCTATTAATAGTTATCTTGATAATACCGGTGTTTTAGGCGCTATTTATACTTCAGTTACACACGATAATAAATTGTATATAGGAACCAATCAAGGGCTCTTTTATAAAGATCTAAATTCTTCTTCAAAATTTGAGTTTGTGCAAAACACAAAAGGACAAGTTTGGTCTTTGTTTTCGTATCAAAATACGCTATTTTGTGGTCATGATTCGGGTACTTTTATTGTAAATGGAGCAAATGCAAACCTGATTTTTGTAGGTTCGGGTACTTGGAATTTTGAACCGTATGGTCCCAACTCAAATTATATTTTACAAGGAAATTACAATGGAATTTCAGTTTTAGAAAAAAAGCCAAACGGTTGGGTATATAAAAATAAAATTAAGGGATTTGATTATTCTTCCAAACATTTTGAGATTATTGATAAGAAAGAGGTTTATGTGAGTCATGAATACAAAGGAGTTTACCGATTTACAGTTGATCCGTTACTTACAAAAGCGACTAACATCACGAAGTTTAAAAATCCAAAGAAAGGAAAAAATGCAGGGTTAGTAAAATACAATAATCATATTTATTACGCCTCAAAAGAAGGTGTTTTTAAACTCAACACTTCAACTCGAACGTTTAAAAAAGATAAGGCGTTAAGTACTATATTTCAAAACGAAGAATACGTTACCGGTAAAATGATTGTTGATAAGTCTAATAAATTGTGGTTTTTTACTAAAAACTATATTCATTATTACTCTTCCGGTAAATTGTCTTCTGAATTAAAGAAAAATAGTTTACCAATACCGTCCTCACTCACGAACTCTATGCCGGGTTATGAGAATATTTTACAATTGGAAGATAATAACTATTTGATTGGAACCACGGATGGTTATTATATATTAAAAAACGACGATTTTAAATTCAATACCAATAAAGTTTCTATATTTAGAATTGCCAATACAGTAGTAAATGAAAAACCTATAAATTTATCTATTGCGGAAGCCGTAGCTGTATCACATGATCAAAACAATATTGCATTCCATTTTACAGTACCAGAATACGACAAATACATTAATGCAGAGTATCAATATAAATTGGATGGTTTGAATGATGAATGGAGTGAATGGACGTTTAATTCACAAGTTGTTTTTGAGAATTTACCTGCAGGAGATTATACGTTTAGTGTTAGAGCTAAGGTAGCTAATACGATTTCCGATAACATTGCTACATTCTCATTCGTAATCAAAAAACCATGGTATGCTAATACCTTTGCAAAGTTGTTTTATTTGGTATTATTAATGGTTTTGGGGTATTACATTCATAAATTATATACGCAATACCATGAAAAACTGCATCAAAAAATTATTGCAGAGAATAATATACTGTTAGAACTAAAAGAGTTGGAAAATGAGCAAAAGATAATGAAGATTAAGAACGAGCAGCTCATTCAAGATGTGGATAAGAAAAATAAGGAATTGGCAGTATCTACTATGAACCTTATTAAGAAAACTGAATTGTTAAACATCATTAAAGGCGATCTTAAGAGTTCTACAGATAGTACCACCAACAGAAGTATTAAATCGGTTATATCTACGATCAATAAAAACGTTAAAGAAGAAAATACTTGGAATGTGTTTAAGGAAGCTTTTGATAGTGCCGACAATAATTTCTTGAAAAAAGTAAAAGAAAACCATCCCGCATTAACGCCTAATGACTTGCGATTGTGTGCCTATCTTCGTTTGAATTTATCTTCCAAAGAAATCGCACCCTTGCTGAATATTTCTGTACGAAGTATCGAGATCAAACGTTATCGTTTGCGTAAAAAAATGAATCTTCCCCACGAAATGGGTTTAGTAGAGTATTTATTAGCCATATAAAATTCGTTTTTGACGCACATAAACTATACATCACCTTAACATTTATTTGGCTTTTTTTGATGTAAGAACAATTGATTCGTACAACCTTGCCTTTATTTACAGGCATTTAAAGCGGTATTTGTTTGTGCCAAAACCTGTATACTAGTTGTAGAGGTTAATTATTCCCACACATCAATTTTAAAAGCTATTTTTATGACTTGATAAAACAACTAATTATCCACCAAATTTTAAATAAACAAATGAAAAAAATTATTCTATTTTTTATTTTTTCTTTTTCAATCAACAGCTTTGCCCAAGCAGATCGAGTTGTTGTTGAGAATAGTAATTCTCAAATGAAGTTAAAGGTTAACGGTAAAGATTTTATTGTTAATGGAATGAATTGGGATTATTTTCCAATTGGAACGAACTATTCTTACAGTTTATGGAACCAATCTGATGAATTTATCAAAATTGCTTTAGACAATGAAATGGGTTTGTTGAAAAATATGGGCGTTAATACCATTAGAGTCTATTCGGGTATTCCTAAAAAATGGATTGAATACATTCATGATAATTTTGGTATTTATACAATGCTAAATCATTCTTTTGGAAGGTATGGACTAACTATTGATGGTGTTTGGAAACCGAACACCGAGTATGCTGATGCCAAAACAAAGGCACTACTTTTAAAAGAAGTGACTAAAATGGCCTCAGATTATAAAGACACGAGAGGTTTACTTTTATTTTTGTTAGGAAATGAAAATAATTACGGTTTGTTCTGGGACGGAGCTGAAACCGAAAATATTCCGGTTAAAGATCGTAAGTCAACCGGTAGAGCTCGATCGATGTACAAATTATTCAACGATGCTGTTCTAAAAATGAAAGCAATTGACGCCAACCACCCAATGGCAATTTGTAACGGTGATTTATTATTTTTAAATATAATTGCAGAAGAGTGTAAGGATGTTGATATCTATGGTACTAATGTATACCGTGGTGCTTCATTTGGTGATTTGTTTGATCGTGTTAAAAAAGAGTATGGAAAACCAGTATTATTTACAGAATTTGGTTCGGATGCTTTTAACGTGTTATCCAACAGTGAAGATCAAAACGCTCAAGCTTTTTACTTGAAAAGCAATTGGAAAGAAATTTATGAAAATGTTTCGGGTGCTGGAAAATCGGGAATCGCTATTGGTGGTTTTACGTTTCAATTCAGTGATGGATGGTGGAAATTCGGACAAACTTCAGGTTTAGATGTTCATGATTCGAATGCTTCTTGGTCTAATGGTGGTTATCAAAAAGATTACACAGAAGGTCAAAATAATATGAATGAGGAATGGTTTGGAATATGTGCAAAAGGACCTTCAAATGAGTTAGGTCATTACCAATTATATCCAAGAGCGGCTTACTATGTTTTAAAAGAGATCCACAAGTTCAATCCCTATCAAACAAACGATGAAATAGCTATAAAATCGCATTTTGAAACAGCAAATATTTTTGATGCTGCATTGCGTGCACGTAGTGATAAGGCAGCTTTAGCAGCTAATGATAGTGAAAAAATTAAAATTAGCAACCTAAGAGCAGAATTCACCACTTTTAACACAGGAGGTAGTTTGTTGACGACTCCTGAAGCTGATGATCCAGAGACCAACAAGTATCCTAATAAAATTGGTTTTGATACCATGCAGTCGTATTTTATAGGTGTAGAAGGAAATCCGTCTGCCAATATGAAAGCCAATGTAAATTTCAATATTTTAGGTAATGTGGCTGAAAATCCAATTAATGAAATTTTTTACGAAAACAGAGGTAGAGCACAGAAATTAATGTCAAGTGATGGAGAAGTTTTTACCAATGATGTGAATCGTGTTCAAGTATATAACGCTTCTTACAAATGGACAGCAAAAGACTTTGAAATTCGTGGATTTTACAGAACAGGTCATTACCACTGGGGTTACGAAGGTGATTTCTTCGGATTGTATCCGGAAGCAAATTATGGTCCAAATTTAGACATTTACAATGGTGAGACTTCAGGTTTTGAAATCGATGGAAAAGGAAGTTTGAATGGCTTGAAAGCAGCATTCGGTCCGCAACTTTGGTGGGGAGCCAATCCGGCCTATTTATTAAAATATAATAGAAAAATTGGTGTTTTTAATGCAGCGGCTGTTTATCATGAAGACATTTCAAGTGCAGCTCAAGCAGTAACGTCTATATTTATTCCACAACCTAAAACCAGAAGAGCTTCGGTTTATTTTCAGACTAAAGTAGGTAATTTAGGTGTTGAGTTTGGAGGAATTTGGGGTGGTCAACCACTTATTGGTAGAGAATTTCAAATGATGGATGGCGATGCTGTAAAAGTGGATAAAATTAACAACAAAGACAATTGGGGAGGTAAAGCTAAATTGACCTTTTCAAAAGGTAAATTCAATGTGTATACACAAGGTGCTATTTATGGATTAGTTGCAAATGCAGGTGGAGATTATACGCAAACCTATACGGGTTGGAAATTAAAAGAAAGTGGAAGCGGAAACCAGATGAACATTTTAGCAGGTTTAACTTATAATGTTTCTTCCAATTTACAAATTGCACCGAACTTCTTATGGCAAAAACCTTTAGTGGATGCTATGCCAAATGGTATTGATGCTCCTGGTAGACTTAGAAACATTCTAGACGATCCATTTATCGTGCGTTCCAATCGTGAAACTATGGGAGGTGAATTGTTACTAACGTTTGATCCAACTCCAGGAACTTGGATGTATGAGTGGAACAATGATTTATTAGAAGATGCGAAATTTGCATTGAGTACAGGTTTTGTTTACCGTCATTTACCGACTACTATGGATGCCGCCATTGGTTTCTTAGAAAACAGAACGCCATTTGCCTTTGAAAAATCTGCACCTGCCCAAGATTTATGGGAATCCAATACGCGTATTGTATCAAAATTAACGGCTAATTTCGGACTTATTGCCAATTTATATTTTGGAAATGGCCAAGCCAATGGTGATTCTGAACGTACCATTAACAGAATGGGTGGAGATTTACGAATGATCTATAACAAAGTGAAATTGGTATCGTCTATAAAATTAAATGATTGGGGTCCTTATGACTACCACAAAGATTTTAATTTGACTTTCCCAGTTCAATCTTCTATTGATATTTCTACCTCTTTAGGTAAACCAGATTGGTTTATATTGCCAGACACTAGAATTGGTATCATGGGAATTTGGAGAGCTTTAGACAAATACTCTCCGAGATATTCACCAACATTTGTTCCTGCAAATACTTATCCTCCGGTTCCTGAATTAAGTCCAGTAGGTTTTAATAACGGATCAGAATGGGAAATTAGAACATATATACATATCAACATTGGTAAATAATTTAAATAGTTTAAAAATGAAAAATATAATTAATAAATTAAAAATTAGTTTGCTATTGGTATCGGTATTGTTTACCAATATTAATTGCGAGAGAGAATTATCTGACGACGCAAAGGATGCAACCTTTCCAAAAATAGCTGAAATATTTATCGATGCTCCGGTGGCTATGGGTTCTGACTTTTACTTTCCTTATGGTGGTTCAAAAGCTTCAGCTTGGTCTGTAGATTCACAAGTGAGTTATAAAGGTGCTGCTTCCATGCGTTTTGATATCCCTAACGATGATGATCCAGAAGGAAATTATGCTGGGGCTATTTTTAGAGTGGATGGTGCCGGTCGTAATTTGACAGAGTTTGATGCGTTAACCTTTTATGCTAAGGCCTCACAGGGTGTAACCATTGGTGAATTTGGTTTTGGTGAAGATTTTTATCCTAATAAATACATTACAACGATTAAAGATGTAAGTGTAGGTACAGCTTGGACCAAATATATAATTCCTATTCCTGATGCTTCAAAATTAGTAAATGAAAGAGGGATGTTTCGATATGCTGCAGGTACGCAAGGCACAAACGGAAGAGGATATTCAATATGGATTGATGAATTAAAGTTTGAAAAATTAGGAACGATACTTCCTTTACAGGCTTCCATTATGAATGGAACTAATGTAACAAGAACGACTTTTGTAGGTGTTCAAACTCCAATTACAGGTGTTATCACAACTTTTAATATGCCAAATGGTAGGAACCAATCGGTAGCTATTGGTCCGGCATTTTTGAATTTTACGTCTTCCAATCCAACAGTAGCATCTGTAAATGATGCGGGAGTAGTTACACCATTAGCGGCGGGTACAGCTGTTATTACCGCTACATTTAACAACCAGCCAGCAACAGGTAGTTTAACAATTAATTGTGCGGGTAGTTTTACAAATGCGCCAAGGCCAACGCTTAACCCTGCCAACGTAATTTCAATTTTCTCAGATGCTTATTCCAATGTTCCTGTGGCTTACTATAACGGTTATTGGGCGCCATGGCAAACCACACAATCTAATGATTTTTCGGTTTTAGGAGATAATGTTTTGAATTATACAAACTTCAATTTTGTGGGTATAGAATTTAGTAATCCAACCGTAAATGCAACTTCAATGACGCATCTACATCTAGATGTTTATATACCAGGTCCTATTTCACCAGGTAGACGATTGGAATTAAGATTAACTGATTTTGGACCCAATGGAGTATATGGGGTTGATGATTCACAAAGTCTACCTTATGTCGTATCAAATAATTTAGTTTCACAAAGTTGGATGTCTTTTGAAATTCCATTGTCGCAACAAACGGGTCTTAATAGTAGATCTCAATTGGCTCAAATCATACTCTTAGGTGGCGATAACTCGACATTATATGTAGACAATATATATTTTCACAATTAAAAATTAAGTAAAATGATCACATTAAAAAATAATATTGGTTTCTTCTGTTTCGTAATTATGGGTTCCTTTTTTACCAGTTGCTCCACAGATGAAAAACAAACAGTAGTTACCAAAACTCAATTGGTAATGAGTGATGAATTCAATGTTGATGGTGCTCCAAATTCTGAATTGTGGAGTTATAATATTGGAACCGGTTCAAATGGATGGGGGAATAATGAATTGCAATATTATACAAATCGTCCATCAAATGTTAAAGTAGAAAATGGGATGCTGAACATTACTGCTAGAAATGAACAATATATGGGTAAATCCTATACTTCAGCTCGAATTTTGACAAAAGGAAAATTTGAAAAAAAATATGGGCGTATTGAAGCACGTATAAAATTGCCTCGCGGACAAGGTTTGTGGCCAGCATTTTGGATGTTGGGTGCCAATTCAGATACGGTTATTTGGCCACAGTGTGGAGAGATTGATATCATGGAATATTTAGGAAATAAGCCAACAGAAATTTTTGGTACGCTTCACGGTCCGGGTTATTTTGGTGGTGCTTCAATTGGTAAAACCTATACGTTACCAAACAGCAGATTTGATACCGATTTCCATGTGTTTGGAATAGAATGGGATAAGGATTATATTAATTTTTATGTGGATAACAAGTTATACAATCAAATTACTCCTGCTAATGTTCCTGGAGAATGGGTTTTTAACGAACCTTTCTACATCATCTTAAATATTGCTGTAGGCGGAAACTTACCAGGTGCACCAATTAGTGAAACACCATTTCCACAAACCATGTTAGTTGATTATATAAGAATATACGAGTAATCTCAACAAGAAAGATACAATACATACCTTTTCTTGTTCTTGCAAATTTCGAAATGATACATAAAAATATAAAATATACATTTTCAGTTCTTCTTGTACTTGTATTGTCTTGTGCGACACCAAAACGGGGTCTTACTTCGACTACAAACCCTATTGATAAGCGTGTAGATTCTATTTTGAGTTTAATGACTTTAGAGGAAAAAATTGGACAACTGAACCAATACAATGGTTTTTGGGAGATTACCGGACCAGTTCCCAAAGAGGGGCAAGCAGCAAAGAAGTATGATGATCTAAAAAAGGGTCTCGTAGGTTCTATGCTCAATGTAAAAGGTGTTGCAGATGTGAAAGCATTGCAAAAAATCGCCGTTGAACAAACCCGTTTAGGAATTCCCTTATTGTTTGGCTTTGATGTAATTCATGGCTACAAGACCATTAGTCCGATTCCGTTAGCGGAAGCTGCAAGTTGGGACCTACAAGCCATCCAAAAATCGGCTGAAATTGCGGCTGAGGAAGCGGCTGCTGTTGGGATCAATTGGACTTTTGCTCCTATGGTAGATATTTCAAGAGATGCGCGTTGGGGTAGAGTTATGGAAGGTGCTGGTGAAGATCCTTACTTGGGTGCTTTGATTGCAAAAGCAAGAGTTCAAGGTTTTCAAGGAAATCTTTCCAATAAAAATATTATTGCTTGTGCCAAACATTTTGCAGGTTACGGATTTGCCGAGTCGGGACGCGATTATAACACGGTAGTTGTTAGTGATGATGTATTGCACAATGTCATATTACCGCCATTCAAAGCTTCAGTAGACGCAGGGGTAAAAACATTTATGAATTCTTTTAATGATTTGAATGGTATTCCTGCTACTGGTAATGCTTATTTGCAGCGCGATGTTTTAAAAAAATCATGGAATTTCAAAGGATTTGTTGTTTCTGATTGGGGATCAATAAATGAAATGATTCCTCATGGATACGCTCAAGATAGCAAACATGCTGCTGAAATTGCAATCAATGCAGGTTCGGATATGGATATGGAATCGTATGCTTATATCGACCATTTAAAATCTTTGGTTGCTTCAGGTGCTGTTGAAGTTTCGGTTATAGATGAAGCGGTTCGTCGTGTTTTGCGTGTAAAATTCGAATTGGGATTATTTGAAAATCCGTATAAATATTGCAACGAAACAACTGAAAAAGAAACCGTTGGTAAACCAGAATTCCATGAAGGTGTTTTAGATATGGCAAAGAAATCGATTGTATTGCTCAAAAATGACAAGCAATTGTTGCCTTTGAAACAATCGGGACAAAAAATAGCCTTAATTGGTGCTTTAGCCGCCGATAAAACTAGTCCACTAGGTAGTTGGCGCATAGGTGCTGATGACAATACTGCCGTGTCGGTTGTAGAAGGAATGAAAAAATACCCTAATAACGAAGTGATTTATGCCAAAGGAGCCGACGTGGCCATTGGTCGTACTCAATTCATGTGGGAAACAAAAATTAACACTACCGATACTTCGGGTTTTGCTGAAGCGATTGCAACTGCAAAAAAAGCAGATGTTGTAGTTATGGTTTTGGGCGAACACGGCTTGCAATCGGGTGAGGGTAGAAGTAGAGCAGAAATAGGATTACCAGGTGTGCAACAAGAACTGTTAGAAGCAGTGTATCAAGTGAATCCAAATATAGTTTTGGTGCTTACAAATGGTAGACCTTTAGCAATTCCATGGGCAGCTGAGCACATTCCAGCAATTTTAGAAACTTGGCATTTGGGAACACAAAGTGGTCATGCAATCGCTCAAGTTTTATATGGTGATTATAACCCAAGTGGAAAATTACCCATGACTTTTCCTAGAAATGTAGGTCAATTGCCTTTGTATTATAATTATAAAAACACGGGTCGTCCTACTTTAAACGAACCCGAAAGTGTTTTTTGGTCGCATTATATTGATGAGAAAAATTCACCTTTGTTTGCATTTGGTCACGGTTTAAGTTATTCCAAATTTGAATATTCGCAATTGAAAGTTTCAAGTTCAACTTTTTCAAAAGGGGAAACCATTCAAGTTCAAGTGGAACTTAAGAACAATAGTGCTGTAGAAGGAAAAGAGGTTGTTCAATTGTATGTTCGTGATGTAGTAGGAAGTTTTACACGTCCGGTTAAAGAGTTAAAAGGTTTTGAAATGGTAAGCCTAAAACCATTTGAAACAAAAGTGGTAACCTTTTCTATCGACCAAAATATGTTAGCGTATTATACAGCAAATAAAATTTGGGAAGCCGAACCAGGTACATTTAAAGTATATGTTGGCGGAAGTTCCGATCAATTAGTAGAAACCGAAATCGTTTTAAAATAAATCAACATGTCTACATCTAAAATAGCGCATCTTATTAGTATCTTTTTTTTGGGAATAAATTTCTCTTTCAGCCAAGTAGATGTAGTCTATTCAGATTTGGTATGGTCTGATGAATTTAATACAAACGGTGCGGTTGATCCTGCTAAATGGCATCACCAAACGCAATTACCAGCTGGTGGAGGTTGGTTCAATGGTGAAGTCCAACACTATACAAATGAATTGGCCAATTCTTTTGTCAATAATGGAGCATTACATATTGTCGCCATTCGACAGCCCTATACTTCACAAGGATTTACCAAACAGTTTACATCGGCACGTTTGAATTCTAAGTTTGCCTTTACCTATGGTAGAGTTGATGTCAGAGCTAAGTTGCCCATACAACAAGGAACTTGGCCTGCTATTTGGATGTTGGGTAAAAACGTTAATGAAGATGGTGGTTTTTTTGATGCCAACTTCGGGACTACAAGTTGGCCTGCCTGTGGTGAGATTGATATTATGGAACACGGAATTACACCTTCGCGGCCTATTAATTATGTTCAGAGTGCTTTGCATACCCCTTCATCATTTGGGAATACTGTAAATCACGGTGGAACATTGGCTGCAAATTTAGGAACTGATTTTCACGTGTATTCTATGAATTGGTCTCCTTTTCAAATTACTTTTTTATTGGATGGAGTTGCCTTTTATTCGTATAATCCAGCAGTAAAAACACCAAGCAATTGGCCGTTCAATTTAGATCAGTACCTACTACTCAATATTGCTATGGGCGGTGTAGCCGGAACTATAAATTCTAACTTTAGTCAGGATACTATGGTGATTGATTATGTTAGAGTCTATCAAAATGTTCAAGCCGATACACAAATACCAGCAAATTTTACAGCAACTCTTGGAACCATTACCAGTTCTTCTATTGAACTCTTGTTAAATGGTACAGATAATTCCGGATCTTTAGTATATGGGGTAACGTATGGTACCAATTCTACAACAACTGCAGGTAATTCGGGAGTTCAAAAATCGGTTGTTATTTCTGGTTTGAGTCCCAATACCAATTATTCTTTTTCTGTATCGGCCAGTGATTTATCGGGTAATAATGCTGCAAATAATGCTATTGTATTAAGTGCTACTACAACGGGTGTAACAGGTTGTTCTGGAACAAGTAACTTGGCACAACAAGGTTCGTTTTCAACAGGTTATAATTATGCCTTTGAAACCTTAGGTACCAATAGTGTCAAAATAACCTATGAATTATTAGATACGGATAAAGTAGGACTTGTAGCGTATTTGTGGCGCCAATCTCCTTTCACAGAAACTCAAATGACGAACGTGTCGGGTCGTATTTTTACACATACATTAACGGGTCAAACGCCCGGAGCTACTTTGAATTACGGCGTTAAATTTGCATACGCAAATGGGATGTCAGTAACGCCCTATTATCAATATGTAGTAGGAAATAATTGTAATTTAAATTCGGATCAATTTTCAAATGACAAATCCATACTAATGCAAAATCCTGCACGTGATGTTATTTTATTTGATCAAAACACTACTATTCAAAATGTAAAAATATATTCGCTATTGGGTCAACTAATGTTGGATGCAGATCAACCCCAAAGTAGTTTGGATATTTCAAGTTTATCGAGTGGTGTTTATTTCGTATTAATTCAGTCCGATCAAAAAATCCATAAGGAAAAACTAATAATTGAATAACATTAGTTCTAATATTGTATTTAAAATGTTAAATTTTTAAATAAAATTTGGATAGTAATTCCTTTTTATGTTAAATTTGACCTAATTAATCTTAAAAGAGAAAGCCTATTTAACACCATTACTTTTTATACTGTCCCAAATTTAGTAACTTAAAAGTAATGTTATGGCTAATCTTGTATTCCCAGATGCGGTATTGGTGAAGAATTATATCAACGGAGATGAATCTGCGTTAGCTTCATTAATCGAAAGACATCAATCAAAAATCTACGGTTTTATTTATTCCAAAGTAAATGATAGCGATTTATCGAATGATATTTTTCAAGATACATTTATTAAAGTCATTAAAACCTTGAAATCGAATGCCTATAATGAAGAAGGTAAGTTCTTATCTTGGGTGATGCGTATTGCGCACAATTTAATTGTCGATTACTATAGAAAATTAAATAAAATGCCACTGTATCGCGAAACCGAAGAGTACTCCATATTTAATTATATGAGTGATAATGCACCGACTATTGAAAGCAAAATGATAACCGAACAAGTCGAATCTGATCTAGCCCGCTTGTTGAATGAATTACCCGAAGATCAAAAAGAAGTTCTCATCATGAGAATGTATCAAGATTTGAGCTTCAAAGAAATTGCTGAATTAACAGGTGTAAGTATTAATACAGCGCTAGGAAGAATGCGTTATGCGGTCATAAATTTGAGAAAGCTCATTGAAAAAAATCAAATTATTTTGACGAACTAATACTAAAAATAATTTTTTGTCGTTATCCTAATATATTTTAAAAATTAGTACATGGCAAAACTTTACGCGAAAAAAAATGTTGCAGTACAAAATTTGAAACCCAAAAAAGAAACTATTTCGTTCCTTTTGAATTATTCCAAAGCGTTGCGTGTGTATACCCTTGGAAAAACAAATTTTGAAATTATTGCAAATTAACAAAAAAGCCTCAATAACAATTGAGGCTTTTTTGTTTTCTTAGGATGTTATTTTGATTTTAAAACACTCTTTTTCCCGATAGTTTTGGTAATGATATCTTTTTCAAGGTTCCATCCTCTAGCAGGAGAGTATTCTCTTCCATACCAAATAATTTGTAGGTGAAGGTCGTTCCAACATTCCTCAGGAAAAAGACGTTTGGCATCCTTTTCGGTTTGTTGTACATTTTTTCCATTGGTAAATCCCCAACGATACATTAGTCGGTGAATATGAGTATCAACAGGAAAAGCTGGGACACCAAAAGCTTGACTCATGACTACACTTGCAGTTTTGTGACCTACTGCCGGTAAAGCTTCTAATGCTTCAAAGCTTTGGGGTACTTCTCCATTGTATTTGTCAATTATGATTTCAGATAAACCATGAATTCCTTTCGATTTCATTGGTGATAAACCACACGGGCGGATGATTTCTTTAATTTCTTCCACCGTCAATTTTACCATGTCGTACGGATTATCAGCTTTTGCAAAAAGAAGTGGCGTAATTTGATTCACGCGTACATCGGTACACTGTGCCGAGAGCAACACGGCTACCAATAAAGTGTATGGATCTTTATGGTCTAGCGGAATTGGAATCGTTGGATACAATTCATTTAACGTATTTATAACATATGTTACTTTCTCGCTTTTGGTCATTTTTATATTTTTATGGCTAACTTTAAACAAATTTAAACTATAAACATATAAACTGAAAATAAAATGACAACATTAAAAATAGGCGATAAGGCGCCCAACTTCTCAGGGATTGATCAAAACGGAAATTTTCATAAGTTAACAGATTATAATGGGAAGAAGTTAGTGGTTTTCTTTTATCCCAAAGCAAGTACACCGGGTTGTACGGCAGAAGCTTGCGATTTAAGAGATAATTATGCTGCTTTTCAATCAAATAATTATGCCTTGTTGGGAGTAAGTGCCGATAGTGCAAAAGCGCAATTGAAGTTTGTTGAAAAATATGATTTACCTTTTCCACTTTTAGCAGATGAAGATAAATCGGTTATTCAGGCTTTTGGGGTTTGGGGTCCAAAAAAATTCATGGGCAAAGAATATGATGGAATCCACAGAACTACGTTTGTTATAGATGAAAACGGCACTATTGAAGATGTTATTTCAGAGGTCAAAACAAAAGCCCACGCCGCACAGATTTTAAAATAACAAAAAGCCATTCGCATTGCGAATGGCTTTTTTAATATACTCAATCCTTAATCGCCTACTAATAAGCGTATTTGTTTTCACTGATAATTTTTGCAGCAATTTTTTCACGAAGTCCAATTACATTTGGCATGTTCGTATATTTTGTAAAGCGTTTCAATCCCATTAACATCATGCGTTGTTCGTCGCCCTCTGCAAAAGAGACAATACCTTCTTTACCTTTTTGCGTAATGATATCTACAGCATGGTATAAATACAATTGTGCCATGGCAATTTGTTCTTGTACTTGATCTTGACCTACTTTTTTGGCCAATTTTTCTGTACGGAGTATGGTACTCTCAGCCATGTATATTTCGATTAATATATCTGCTGCCGCCATTAACAACTGCTGATGTGCTTCTAATTCGGCACCAAATTTTTGTACTGCCGCTCCAGCCACCATTAAAAATACTTTTTTCAATTTAATGATCATTTCTTTTTCCTCTGCAAATAATTCAGAATAATCAGGAATATCAAAGGAGGGAATTCCCATTAATTCTTCGGCAACAGCCATAGCCGGACCTATTAAGTCAACATGACCTTTCATCGCTTTTTTGACCAACATTCCCACCGATAGCATTCGGTTGATTTCATTCGTGCCTTCATATATTCTGGCGATACGCGCATCTCTCCAAGCGCTTTCCATCGGTGCATCTTCTGAGAATCCCATCCCTCCAAAAATTTGGATGCCTTCATCGGTACAAGCTTGTACATCTTCAGAAACCGCTACTTTTAAGATGGAACATTCAATTGCAAATTCTTCCACTCCCTTTAATTCAGCTTCTTGGTGCGAATTCCCTTCTTTAATTCTGATGTTAATTCTATTTTCGATATCAGCTGCTGCTCTATAGGTAGCACTTTCTCCGGCATAGGAATTGGTAGCCATTTCTGCAATTTTAGCTTGAATGGCACCAAAGCTTGAAATTGGGGTTTTAAATTGCACACGCTCATTGGCATAATGTACTGCTCCGGTAATGGTTCGACGTTGTGCTTCTAGACAGGCTGCTGCCAATTTAATTCGACCAACATTCAAAGCATTCATTGCAATCTTAAAACCTTCGCCGCGGCCTGCCAACATATTTTCTACCGGTACTTTGGTTTCATTAAAGAAAACTTGTCGGGTAGAAGAGGAGCGAATGCCCAATTTATGTTCTTCATCACCCATTGAAATTCCATTTGAAGGATCATTTTCTACAATGAAACCAGTAATATTTTTATCGTCTTCGATACGAGCAAAAACAATCATTAAGTTGCAAAAGCCTGCATTGGAAATCCACATTTTGCCACCCGTAATTTTATAATGAGTTCCATCTTCAGAAAGCACAGCCTTAGTCTTACCTGAATTAGCATCCGACCCAGCACCTGGTTCTGTTAAACAATAGGCTCCAAACCATTCTCCTGAAGCTAGTTTAGGGATGTACTTTTGTTTTTGTTCTTCGGTTCCGTATAAAGTAATAGGTAATGTTCCAATACCCGTGTGTGCTCCAAAAGCTGTTGAAAACGAACCCGTAGCACCCGAAATATAATCACATACTAATACAGTGTTTACAAACCCCATTCCCATTCCGCCATAAGCTGCGGGTACGGCTACGCTTAAATAACCTAGTTCGCCTGCTTTACGCATGACATCTTCGGTTAATGCAAAATCTTTTTTCTCAAAGCGCTCTTTGTGGGGCCAAATTTCTTTGTCAACAAATTCGATTACCGAATCGCGCATCATGATTTGTTCTTCGTTGAAATCTTCGGGTGTGAAGATGTCTTCACATTTTGTTTCTTTTACAAGGAATTGTCCTCCTCTAATCGTATCTGACATAACGTATATTTTTTTAATTTAAAAATTCAAAAACTCCTGCTGCACCTTGACCCGTTCCTACACACATCGAGACGATTCCGTATTTGCTGTTTCGCAATCGCATTTCGTCAAACAATTGAACCGATAGTTTTGCGCCTGTACAACCTAGTGGATGCCCTAGAGCAATCGCGCCACCGTTTACGTTAACGATATCCGGATTTAACCCCAATTCCCTTACCACGGCTAACGATTGTGCGGCAAATGCTTCATTCAATTCAATTAAATCGATTTGATTTAATGCTAATCCAGCCTGTTTTAACGCTTTCGGAATGGCGGTAACCGGACCAATTCCCATAATTCTTGGTTCTACACCAGAAGCAGCATAGCTTACCATTCTTGCGATGGGTTCTAAGTGTAATTCTTTTACCATTGCTTCGCTCATGATTAAAACAAATGCAGCACCATCACTCATTTGCGATGAATTTCCAGCCGTTACAGATCCATCAGCAGCAAATACAGGCTTTAATCCTGCTAAAGCCTCTACCGAAGTCCCGGCTCGTGGACCTTCATCTTTATTTACAATGTATGATTTGGTCTCTTTTTTACCGTTTTCATTTACAAATGTCTGTTCTACTGTAATAGGGACAATTTGTTTGTCGAATTTACTTTCCGCTTGGGCTTTTAAAGCTTTCATGTGCGATTGAAATGCAAATTCATCTTGGTCGGCACGAGAAACGTTGAATTGTTTTGCGACTGCTTCAGCCGTTAAACCCATTCCCCAATAATAATCTTCATGACCCGCCGCTGTAATTTTATAATCGGGTGTAGGTTTATAACCTCCCATTGGAATGTAACTCATGCTTTCGGCACCACCTGCAATGATACAATCTGCCATACCCGATTGAATTTTAGCAGTTGCCATAGCAATTGTTTCTACACCAGAAGCACAGTAACGATTGACGGTAACCCCAGGTACATCGGTAATTTTTAATCCCATTAATGATATTAATCGGCCAACGTTCAAGCCTTGTTCGGCTTCTGGCATCGCATTTCCAACCATCACATCGTCAATACGTGTTTTGTCAAAATCAGGCAATTGCGCCATCATAAATTCGATGGTCTCTGCCGCTAATTCATCAGGACGCTTAAATCGGAACAACCCTTTTGGAGCTTTTCCAACTGCTGTTCGGTATCCTTTTACTATGTATGCTGTTTTCATATATTTTGTATTAAAATTGGAGTATTAAGACTTTTTTTAGTATTAAGTATTAAGACTTTTTTTATAATGTTTTTAATGTTTTTTGGAATGAAAAATTCATATTTGAAACTTCTACCAATTGACTTATTACTGGTTGAACAATTTCTTCATTTATAAGTTTTAGTCTTTTAGCAAGTATTAATTGAGTTATTAATTCAAAAGTTGACCCATTTGCAATTCCTAAAAACTGAATAAACTCTTTATTATGGTTTCTACCTGAACCTTCAGCAATATTAGATGGAATTGAAACAGCACATTTTTTTATTTGATGAATTAAATTAAACTTTTCATCATCTGGCAATAGGAGTGAAATTTCATAAACCACAACAGCAATATCCATTGCTTTTTGCCATATTTTAAGTTTTTCAAAATTATGCATAATCTATTTTGTCTTAATTCTTAATACATGAATCTTAATACTTACAACTAATTTCTCAACGGTTTCCCTTTGGTTAACATGTACTGAATTCGTTCTAACGATTTTCGTTCTCCGGTTAATGATAAGAAGGCTTCGCGTTCTAAATCCAATAAATATTGTTCACTCACTAATGTGGGTTCTGATAAATCGCCACCCGCCATAACATAGGCCAATTTGTTAGCAATTTTTCTATCGTGTTCGGAAATAAAATTACCCGCTTGCATTTGGTCGGTTCCAACCAGGAACATCCCTAAAGCTTGTTTTCCTAATACTTTAATATCTTTTCTTCTTACTGGTTGTGTATACCCTTGTTCTGCCATTTGTAAGGCTACTTGTTTGGCTGTGGCGATTTGGCGGTCTTTATTTACCACCACTAAATCTCTTCCTTTTTGCAACACTCCGATATCAAATCCTTCATGGGCAGAAGTAGCAACTTTAGCCATACCAACAGTTAAGAAATACTCTTGTAATACGTTCAATTCTACATCGTTTTTACGGAATAAATCCGAGGCTCGCAAAGCCATTTCTTTGGAACCACCTCCACCTGGAATTACACCTACGCCAAATTCAACCAAACCGATATAGGTTTCAGCAGCGGCAACGGCTCTATCTGAATGCATGACCAATTCGCAGCCACCTCCTAAAGTCATTCCATGCGGTGCTGCGATTACTGGAATTGACGAATAACGACAACGCATCATGGTGTCTTGAAACATTTTGATGGCCATATTTAACTCATCATATTCTTGCTCAACAGCCATCATAAAAATCATTCCTAAATTGGCTCCCACAGAGAAATTAGCGCCTTGATTTCCGATAACCAAGCCGTTGTAGTCTTTTTCAGCAAGGTCAATGGCTTTGTTGATGCCTTGTAAAACACCGGCACCAATTGAATTCATTTTGGAAGCAAATTCTAAATTGATAATGCCATCACCTAAATCAGTGATGATCGCTTCACTATTGTTCCATATTTTTTTAGAATCTCTAATATTATTTAAAATAATGAAAGACTCTTGTCCCGGAATTTTTTCAACCGTTTTGTGGGTAATAGCGTAGTAGTAAGTTGCACCATCTCGTAGGGTATAGAACGAAGTAATTCCAGAAGCAATCATGTCGGTTACCCATGCCGCAGGTTCATATCCTTCAGCTTTCATCAATTCGATTCCTTTTTCAACTCCGATGGCATCCCAAATTTCAAAGGGACCATTTTCCCAACCAAAGCCAGCTTTCATGGCATCGTCAATTGTATAGAATGCATCGGTGATTTCAGGAATTCTATTCGAACAATATTGAAACATAGCCGCGAAGTTTTTTCTGTAAAATTCGCCCGCTTTATCTTTTCCGGTAATTAATATTTTAAAGCGATCAATCGGTTTTTCAATTGTTTTTGTTAATTCTAATGTAGCAAAAGACGCTTTTTTATTTGGTCTGTATTCTAATGTGTTTAAGTCTAACGTTAGAATATCCTTACCTTCTTTTTTATAGAAACCTTGACCAGTTTTGCTTCCCAACCATTTGTTTTCCATCATTTTAGCAACAAAATAAGGAAGTTGAAACAAATCATGGGCTTCATCTGTTGGGCAGTTTTCGTAGATTCCATTGGCTACATGTACTAAAGTATCCAAACCAACCACATCAACGGTTCTAAAAGTAGCCGATTTGGGGCGTCCAATGACAGGTCCGGTTAATTTATCTACTTCTTCAACAGTTAATCCCATATCTGCAACTTGGTGGAATAAGCTTTGAATCCCAAATATTCCAATTCTATTGCCAATAAAAGCAGGCGTATCTTTTGCAACTACAGCCGTTTTTCCAAGAAACTTTTCACCATAGCCTTTTAAAAAAGCCAATACTTCGTTGGACGTTTTAGGACCTGGAATGATTTCAAATAATTTTAAGTACCGTGCAGGATTAAAAAAGTGTGTTCCACAGAAATGGTGTTGAAAATCTTCACTTCTTCCTTCACTCATAAAATGAATTGGAATTCCAGAAGTATTCGAGGTGACTAAAGTTCCTGGTTTTCTATACGTATCGATTTGTTCGAATACTAACTTTTTAATATCCAAGCGTTCTACTACAACTTCAATGATCCAATCACATGTTGCAATTGCAGCAATATCATCTGTGGTGTTTCCAGTTGTAATTCGAGAAGCAAAACTTGGATGGTAAATGGGCGAAGGTTTAGATTTTAATGCATGGGTCAAATGATCATTGACCACTCTATTTCTAACGGTTTTTGAGTTTAATGTAAGTCCTTTTGTTGCTTCGGCTTCTGTCAATTGAGAAGGAGCAACGTCAAGTAATAGCACCTCAACACCAATATTAGCAAAATGGCAAGCAATACCACTTCCCATAATACCCGAACCAATAACGGCAACTTTCTTTATATTTCGTTTCATTAGGTAATAGGTTTATTTGTCTTTAAATATTTTTTTATCCGCAATCAACTGGTTGATAATTTCGGCAACTTCCACAAAGTTTTTAAGTTGCTCTTCCGTTGTATGCTTTTTTATCGTATCATTAAATTGAAGCACTGTGTTTTTTGATAATTCTCTTTTTTCTTTACCTTCTTCGGTTAGATAAAGTAAAACCCCTCTTCCGTCAGACGGATTTTTCTTTTTACTGATGAGTTCTCTTTCTTCAAGCATCTTTAAGGTACGCGTTAGACTTGTAGCTTCCATACCCATTTTAGGCCCCAATGAAGTAGAAGGAGTCCCTTTTTCTTTGTCAATACTTAGCAAGGTATAACCGGTTGCCATCGTGGCACCATATTTTGTAGCTTCTTCATTATACATTCGAGCAATGGCTTGCCAAGTTGATTTTATGATGTAATCTATCGTTTGATCTTTCATAGGTTAATAACTTTCTATTTACAAATATAATTAAAAAATACTATGCATGCATAGTATGTGTGTTAATTAACATTTTTTTCATAAAAAAAACTCCCTAAGGAGTTTTAATTGTGTTAGTTATAAATTTTAGCATACAAATCTTTGTATTTTTCAACAATAATTTTACGCTTCAATTTCATGGTAGGTGTCAGGTGACCGCCATCGATAGACCATATATCTGAGGTTAATTCAAAGCGTTTCACTTTTTCCCAATTACCAAAACGTTCATTTATGGCGTCTACTTCTTTTTGAATGCGTTTGATGACCACTTCATTTGTAATGATTTCTTCAGGAGTAGCACCAAGATGGATTCCTTTTCGATGTGACCATTCAGCTAAAAACTCAAAGCTAGGTTGAATAAAGGCTCCTGGCATTTTTTCTCCGTCACCAATCACCATGATTTGTTCAATAAAACGCGATTGTTTGAAATGATTTTCCAACATTTGTGGTGCAATGTATTTTCCACCAGAAGTTTTGAACATTTCTTTTTTACGGTCGGTAATTTTTAAGAAACCATCCGAATCAAATTCACCAATATCTCCCGTATGAAAATAACCGTCTTTGATTACCTCGTTGGTTTGAGCTTCATCTTTATAGTAGCCTACCATTACGTTAGAACCTTGGCATAATATTTCTCCATCCTCAGCAATTTTTACCGACACGCCATCTAATACTTTACCCACAGATCCCACTCTGAATCCTTTGTTTCTCATATCATTCACAGAGATTACTGGGGAGGTTTCTGTAAGACCGTATCCTTCCATAACTGGAATTCCAGCGGCACAAAAAACTTTAGACAAACGGGTTTGTAATGCAGCACTTCCGCAAACCAATAATTCTAATTCGCCACCCAAGCCTTCTTGCCATTTTGAAAAAATAAGCTTACGGGCAATTTTTAATTTGAATTCATACCAAGCGCCATTTTCACCATATGGTTTATAATCCATACCTAAATCTAAAGCCCAGAAGAACAAACGTTTCTTAATTCCGGTTAAATCAGCTCCTTTGGCATAAATTTTATCATAAACCTTTTCAAGTAGTCTTGGTACAACTGACATTACATGTGGATGTACTTCTTTTAAATTGTCTGAAATTTTTTCAATACTTTCTGCAAAATAGATGGATATACCATAGTATTGATACAGATAGGTCAACATTCGTTCAAAAATGTGACAGATTGGTAAGAAGCTTAAGGCTCTTGTGTCACCGGCGCGAAGGGGTACTCTCGGAGCACTCATTAACACATCGGAAACAATATTTTGATGCGTAAGCATTACGCCTTTTGGTCGTCCTGTTGTTCCAGATGTATAAATAATTGTCGCTAAATCTGTAGTAACTACATTGTTTTTACGATCTTCAACTACATCTTGATTGGAGGTGTCAGCACCTAACTCCAATACTTCTGTCCAACTTTTACAACCTTTAATAGTGTTGTACGAAAAAATTTCTTTTAAGTTGGGTATGTTTTTTTGCACCGCAATTAGTTTATCATAAACTTCTTGATCGGAAACAAAGCAATAACTCGATTCTGAGTGATTCAAGATGTATTCGTAATCCTCCGATGAAATTGTAGGATATAACGGAACCGTTTGTGCACCGGTTTGCAACACTCCAATATCGGTCATGTGCCATTCCGTTCTGTTGTTGGATGAAATAATGGCAATTTTATCATTTTTATTTACTCCTAATCGAAGTAGACCTCTTGAAAGCGCGTTGGCTTTATCTAGATATTCTTGGGTAGATGTCTTAATCCATTCGCCATCATATTTAGTTACCAAAGCATCTGGTAAATTGTATTTTTCCAATTGGTAATACGGAAAGTCAAATAAACGCGTAATATTTGTCATAAATTCACATTTTTATATTCCTTGCAAATTATAAAAATAATTTCAATTGAGCAATTATGACGTATTGATATTTTTTATGTTGGCAATAAATTAATCTAATTGCACCCGAAAAAAAATAAAATTAGTTGCTATAATTGTGATAATGTAATGAATAAGACAGCTACTATGGCCAGTACAATTCCGAAAAAATTCCATTTTGAAAGTTTTTCTTTGAAGAGTAGTGTGCCTGCTAGACTACCTAAAACAATAACGCCCATATTCATAGCGGCAAATACAGTAGTAGGTTGGTCTGTAAGTGCTTTATGGGCTTTTAAATAGAACAATATGTTTCCAAAATTGAGAATTCCAATGCCTATTCCCCAATAGCAATTTTCCCAACGGATTCTTTTGTTTTGGCGGATTTTTTGGAATGCTAATACGGTTATAACAACAAGTAGCGCCCCGAAAAAAATAAAAAATAATGCGGTAGTAAATGGGATTTGCTGCGTACTGGATACTTTCTTAAATAAGGTATCAATGATACCAAAACCCAATAAAACCAATAGTGGATAAAGCCAATTTGGATTTTGTTGTTGTGTTTCTGATTTTTTTGCCAACGTAAGTACGATCGCCGAAAAACCAATCACAATTCCAATGATTTTATAAGTTGAAAAGGTTTCGTCAAAAATGAAATAGGCCGCTAAAATAGGGATGAACAAAGATAACCGTTGGGCCACATCCGTTCTTACGATGCCAACTTGTTGAATGGAAATATTTTGGATAAAGAAAACAGAAGGTAACAATATAGAAAGACCAAGCAATAAATAGATAGTAGCGTTGCTAGGCGGTATTTCTAAATTGGGTTGGTATATGAAGTAGGCCAAGAGTAGGGCAGTGAGGTAATTCCAACCAATAATTTGTACGATATTCAAGTTATATCGTTTGGTAATTTTGAGGAGTATTCCCACAGAAACACTACATAGGATACTGATTAAGATGAACCACATGTTTATAATTCAATTTTGGAACCGTTTACAAATCCCCATTGGCTAAAAAAACCTACAGTTACCAGTAAAAATGCGGTTAATTCGATCAATATTAATAGCGTAAATAAAAGTATTCTTAAGGTAAATGGCATTTTTTTGTAATAATCTTTAAATGTTTGATAGTAACTAAATATCGGAAAAATAAAAATTGCTAGACCTGTAATACCGTTAATAATATTAGAAATTATATCAAAATTTTGAGTAAAATCTAAAAACGAAATGAGCCTACCAAAAGTAGTGATAAGCAATATGCCAAGAAATGTAATTCCCGCAATAATGATGTGTTCACTAAAGTTAAAATTACGTTTGCGAAACAAGAAAAAACTATTGATTCCGAATAAGGGAACAAATGAAAAAATTAGAATTTTAGCATAATTGGTAAAAAAATCATCAATTTTTTGGCCTAATGCATTGTTCATTTTTTCACTCGATTCTCCCAAATAAATTTCGGCTAATTGATCATAATAATTGCCTAAAAAAAGATTGATACCTATTAAAATTAGGATAAAGTAAAATACATTATAGTATCGAATTCTTTTTCCTTCGATGTAGTCAATTGCTGCTTTACCGGGACGTGTTAACGATTCCTTTGCTGTAAATAACATCCCTTTTTCTAAATGAAATAAGCCATGTAAAAAATCATGCGTAATAAAGTGCATGAAAGTAATGCGGTGCATCGAAGTATTTTGTCCACAGTTGCTGCAAAAATTACCGCTAACCGCTTGGCTACAATTCAAACATTTAGATGTTGTATTCATTTTTTGCAATTTTGATCTACAATAGTACAAAAAAAATCAGCCTATTAAAAGCTGATTTTTCAAATTATTTCTGTTGTTCAATCCAATTTCTGGCATTGACAAAAGCTTCTAACCATGGAGAAACTGTGTCTTTTTGGCCGTTGTCTGGATAATGTGCCCAATTCCAAGGAAAGGTCGAACGTTCAATGTGAGGCATCATTACCAAATGTCTTCCTGTGGTGTCACAAAGCATTGCGGTGTTATAATCTGATCCATTTGGATTTGCAGGATAACTTTCGTAACCGTATTTGGCTACAATATTATAATGAGCTTCGGGTTCCGGAAGATTGAATTTTCCTTCACCATGTGATATCCAAACACCTAAAGTAGCGCCCTCTAAACTAGAAAGCATGATTGAGTTGTTTTTTTGAATGGTAACCGATGTGAAACCACTTTCGTGTTTTTGCGAATCGTTGTGTTTCATCTTTCCATGAACTTTGTGCTCGGGATGAATCAATTCTAGTTCCATCATTAATTGGCAACCGTTACAGATTCCTACAGATAAAGTATCGTCTCGTTTAAAAAAGTTTTTCAAGGCCAAATTGGCTTTTTCATTGTATAAAAATGCGCCGGCCCAACCTTTTGCGGATCCCAATACGTCCGAATTTGAAAACCCTCCAACAGCTCCAATAAATTGAATGTCTTCTAAGGTTTCACGCCCCGAAATTAAGTCGGTCATGTGTACATCTTTCACATCAAAACCAGCTAAGTACATGGCATTGGCCATTTCGCGTTCGGAGTTACTTCCTTTTTCACGAATAATAGCAGCTTTTGGTCTTGTTCCAGCAGGAATTACAGGTAGTTTTCCATCAAATTGCGATGGAAAGGTAAACTGCAATGCGTGCTGATCGAAATTTTCAAAACGTGCTTTGGCTTTGCCGTTTCTTGATTGTTTTTGATCTAATAAATAAGACGTTTCAAACCAAGTTTTTCTTGTTTTGCTAACGGAGAATTGGAACGCGTCTTGGAAATTAGTAATGGAAATCACATCACCTTCAGTCACAGTTCCAATGTTGAAAAGCGCTATTCCTTGGGATTTGAAAATAGTTTCTACGGCTGCATCCGCTTGAAAAACCACCCCTATGTTTTCATTAAATAATGCTTTAACAGTATCCCTTTCATCTAAAACGGATAAATCGTACGTAGCGCCTAATCCAACCTCTGCAAATGACATTTCTAATAAAGTCGTAATCAAACCACCACTACCAATATCGTGTCCGGCTTTAATTTTTCGTTCTTTAATTAAATCTTGTAAGGTGTTGAACGCTTTTTTGAAAAATGCCGCGTCTTTTATTGTTGGCGTTTCGTTTCCTACTTTGCTTTGCGTTTGATAGAAAGACGAACCTCCTAATTTAAAACTGTCTTGTGATAGATTGATGTAGTAAATATTTCCGCCCTTACGTTGTAATACGGGCTCAACTACTTTTGTGATGTTGGAACAATTTCCAGCCGCTGAAATGATAACGGTTCCGGGTGCTATTACTTCATCATTTGGGTATTTTTGTTTCATGGATAGCGAATCTTTTCCGGTTGGAATGTTGATTCCCAATTCAATAGCAAAATCCGAACATCCTTTAACTGCTTCATACAAACGGGCATCTTCGCCTTCGTTTTTACAAGCCCACATCCAGTTTGCTGATAAGGAAACCGAAGCCAAGCCATCTTTTAATGGCGCCCAAACAATATTTGAAAGTGCTTCAGCAATGGCGTTTCTACTTCCGGCAACCGGATCAATCAAAGCAGCAATAGGGGCATGTCCAATAGAAGTTGCAATTCCTTCTTTTCCTTTATAATCTAAGGCCATTACCCCCACATTATTTAAAGGCAATTGTAACGGACCAGCACATTGTTGTTTGGCTACTTTTCCACCCACACAACGGTCAACTTTATTGGTCAACCAATCTTTACAAGCTACGGCTTCTAAACGCAATACTTGGTCCAAATAGGTTGGAATTTCAGGTACGTTATAGGTAGGATTACTATAATTTCTAGCAATTGTAGTGTCGGTCATAATCGTTTTTGGCGAGCTTCCAAAGAAGTCTTCCAACGCATAATCCATGGGTTTTAAACCGGTAGACTTAGATGCAAATGTAAAGCGATGATCGTTGGTAACATCACCCACTTCATACATAGGTGAACGCTCTCTGTCTGCAATGCGTTGAAGTGTATCCATGTCTTTTTGACCAATCACCAATCCCATTCGTTCTTGCGATTCGTTTCCAATAATTTCTTTGGCCGAAAGGGTAGGGTCTCCAACAGGTAATTTATCTAAATCAATTAATCCTCCTGTTTCTTCAACCAATTCCGACAAACAGTTCAAGTGTCCACCCGCTCCGTGATCATGAATAGATACGATGGGGTTGTTGTCGCTTTCCACCAAACCACGAATGGCATTGGCAGCTCGTTTTTGCATTTCAGGATTGGATCGTTGGATCGCATTCAATTCGATACCCGAACCAAACGCACCAGTATCTGCAGAAGATACCGCAGCACCACCCATTCCAATTCTGTAATTTTCACCACCAAGAATCACAATTTTATCACCCGCTGTAGGTTTCTTTTTGATGGCTTGGTCTAATTTACCGTATCCGATTCCACCGGCTTGCATGATTACTTTATCGTAACCTAATTTACGAGCAGCTTCTTCGTGTTCAAAAGTTAATACAGATCCCGTAATTAAAGGTTGTCCAAATTTATTTCCAAAATCAGAAGCACCATTTGACGCTTTGATCAAAATGTCCATTGGTGTTTGGTACAACCATGGGCGGGCTTCCATATCATTTTCCCAGGAATGATTGGATTCTAAGCGCGAATATGAGGTCATGTAAACTGCTGTTCCTGCAAGTGGAAGCGAACCTTGGCCTCCAGCTAAACGGTCGCGTATTTCGCCTCCCGAACCTGTAGCAGCACCATTAAACGGTTCTACAGTAGTAGGGAAGTTGTGGGTTTCTGCTTTTAATGAAAGTACCGAATCAAAGGTCTTTTCTTCGTAAAAATCGGGTTTGTCGGCGCTCTTAGGAGCAAATTGCGTTACTTTTGGCCCTTTTACAAAAGCCACATTATCTTTATAAGCCGAAACAATATCGTTAGGATGTGTTTCGGATGTTTTTTTGATTAATTTGAACAAACTCGTAGGCTGTTCGATACCATCTACAATAAAGGTACCGTTGAAAATCTTATGACGGCAGTGTTCTGAATTGGCTTGTGAAAAGGCAAAAATTTCAGAATCGGTTAATTTTCTATCAAGTTTGATCGAAAGTGTATGTAAATAATCTACTTCTTCCGAACTCAAAGCCAATCCTTCCGTTGCATTATAAGCGGCAATATCATCAATCTCTAAAATAGGTTCCGGTTGTAAGTTGATCGTGAAGATTTCTTGGTGCAATTCCGAATATTTTTGAAACAACATCGGATCAAAATCAGAAAAATCAGCAGCAACTTTTACAAATTCTTCAATGCGAATGATTCCTGTGATTCCCATGTTTTGAGTAATTTCAACTGCATTGGTGCTCCAAGGAGTGATCATAGAGGCACGAGGTCCAACAAAAAAATCCGTTACTACGGATTTTTCGATTTTATGTGCGTTGCCAAAAAGCCAGTTTAATTTGTTGCAATCTTCTGATGAAATCGCACCCGAAGTTTCGGGATTGCTAACTTGAACCGCAAAAACGGTATTGGATTGGTTTCCGAAGAAATGAATCATTGTGTAGTTATTTGTGTTGTTGTTTGTAAGTGCAAATTTATTTGAATTGTTTGAAGTATCAAAATTATACGCCTTCGAAATACAAAAAAATTAATCGATGGTAGTCCAATTGTAAGCCCCTATATCAGTAGCTCCTGTTCTGGCTTGGTTTAGGATGTCATTAAAGGTTGAATATTGGACTTTAGCCCTACCTTTTGCGGCCGAATTTTGACTGATAATAAATTCATTATTTGCCGGGGATTTGAATTCAGGCTTGTGTAATGTGCTGTTTGTAGCAATAAGACAAGTGGTATATAAATTAGCATTGGAAAATTGATACAATGGATTTGAAGCCAAGCTGTTACCATAATCGGCAAATTTGATCAAACAGTGATCAAATTTATAGTTGAATGCAGTAGTGGTTCCTTTTCTTTGCAGGTTGATGCTGAGATTACTGGAACCATACAAGATGCAATTCTTGAAGTTTGCTTTGACCAGCGGTTCAATAGTATAACCCGATGCGGTTTTGATAAAATCGTCTAAGACCACAGCTGTTTGATTGGGTCTTGACCAATAATTGGCAAAGGTACAGTGAATAAATTCGTAGCTTCCTCCAAAGCTTCCAGCAAATGAAGCTTGTCCGCAATTGTTCACTACTAAATTCCTGCCTTCTATATTTCCGGTACGGGCTAATATTCCCACATTAGAACAATTGTAAATTTGGGTATTTTTAAGATCAATTGTTGGAGTAGGTGTACCATCGTTACCTGAAACCAAGAGGCCTACCGTTGCATTTTTTAGCGTTAAATGTTCAATTTGATTGTTGGTACTGCCTTGAGTAAACCAAACCGTTCCCCATTGCCCTGGTACATCGGTAAAATCTGGTTCCAAACGGTCGCCTTCAAAAATCACTTCGTTTTCCTTTGCGTCTGTAGTGGAAGGTGTACCGTGTATGTGTAACGAAGCATTGTTGGCAACTATTAATCCCGATTCGGCGTGAAAATGAACTCTTGCTCCAGCATCCACAAGTAACGTTTTGTTACTGGGTATGGCGGCATACCCATAGATTACATAGGGTTTGTCGTTGGTCCAATGCAATTCGTTTCCGTTAACGGCATCATTTTCATCCAAGTAAAAGCCATAAATTTCATCCTCTCCAATCGGTAAGGTCTCGGTAGATCCATCTGTAAATTTTTGGGGATATAAAAAAACAGCATCTTGGATTAAGGTGACCAATTCTACCTTTTGTGCTTTTGATCCTTCTCCAAAAATTATTTGGTCAGTATACAGAAAATCAGTAGTATTAGCATCAATTACATCAGCTGTTACTTCAATAAATACAAACATACTGTCCTTGGCTAATAGTTCAACATTTTCAAAGGTTTTCCCAGGCATGCCGTCTACCATCAATCGGTATTTGGATGCGTTACCTTTCGCCAAAGCAACCCTTGGTATGGAAATGTTTTTATTGCTTTTGTTGTATACTTTTAGGGTGTAAGTGCTCGAACCAATGTTGGTGAATACGGTATCTAAATAGACAGTATCTTTTGAAAAACGGAGGTCTCCTGTAGCCGATTCAAAATCAAAATCATTACGGCAGGAGGTCAATGCCATAGAAAAACCCAGAAAGCATACTAATAATAAACGATACATGTATTGCGAATTTTTGTAAAAGTACTTATTAATTTGAAATTGTAAAAGTTTATGTCGGCAAATGCACCCCACTAAAACGAAAAATATTCTATTTTATTCTCGTAAATATGATTAATTTTACAAAAAAAAGAATGACTATGTTTGATAAAGAAACCATGTTGCAATTGTGTAACGATTGGAGTAAAAATACATTGATGAATACTCTTGAGATTGTCTATACAGATGCAGGTGACGATTTTCTAACCGCTACGATGCCTGTCAACCCTCGCGTGCACCAGCCTATGGGGTTGTTGCATGGTGGAGCTACAGTGGCTTTAGCAGAAAGTGTAGGAAGTGCCGCATCTTTGATGTTTGTCAATCCTGAAAAACAAGAAGTTCGTGGCATTGAAATTTCGGCCAATCATTTGAAAAGCAAGCGTGAAGGCATGGTCACTGCCACAGCAAAAATCATACACAAAGGAGCCAGTATTCATTTGTGGGAAATTCGAATTGTGGATGAAGCCGGAAAATTGATTTCGCTTTGCAAATTGACCAATATGATTTTATCGAGAAGAGTATAATGCACGTATTTACCGAAATCCAAGATCTCTTATCGCAGCATCAAGCTTTTGTATGTTATGCCAAACCCAATGCAACTGCTTGGAATTTATTGGTACAACAAAATGATAACTGTATTGCATTTTCGGGTCAAAACGGATTTGTATTCGTACCCTTTCATGAAGGAACTAAAGTCGTAATACCCTTTGAAGGAAGTGCTTTTTTTCAAGGGGATTTTGAAGAAATAGATCCAGAAACTGTTGCGTTATTTCCAACAGACCATGTGCAGCAATCTAGTTTTGAAAATTTGGTAGCCAACGGCATTTCAGCTATTGCGCAGGGAAATTTGGATAAAGTAGTGGTATCGCGCAACCATACAATACCCGGACATTTTTCCGTTATTGCTTCTTTTAAAAATATAATTAAAACCTATCCCACCGCCTTTCGGTATTTATTTGTTCACCCAAAAATTGGTATTTGGATGGGAGCAACACCTGAGCAATTGGTTCAAATCCATACGAATGAATTTGAAACCGTAGCTTTGGCAGGCACAAAATTGTTTTCCGATGCTGTGGATTGGACTCCAAAAGAAATTACCGAGCAAAAAATAGTGACGGATTATATTGTTTCCAACATCAGTTCTCGGGTAAATAATTTAGTGGTTTCAGAACCGAAAACAGTGCAAGCGGGTAATTTGGCGCATTTAAAATCGGTGATCACGGGCCAATTGACAACTGAATTTTCAGCACTTGACTTGATCACGACTTTGCACCCAACACCGGCAATATGTGGCTTACCAAAAGCAGCGGCAACTGAATTTATTCTTACAAATGAACAATACCATCGATCGTATTATGCGGGTTTTTTGGGTGAATATAATTTTCAAGATACAACCGATTTATTTGTAAATTTGCGTTGTATGCAATGGGAAGAGCATGCGGTTACTATTTATGTGGGGTGTGGTATTACTGCCGACAGTGATCCCCAACTCGAATACATTGAAACGGTAAACAAATCCATGACCATGCGGAATGTTTTAGTAAAAAGTTAAAAGTAAAATGGTGAAATTAGATATACTCGCTTTTGGTGCACATCCTGATGATGTGGAATTGGGTTGTAGTGGTACTTTAGCCAAGGAAGTGTCTTTGGGTAAGAAAGTAGGCATTATTGACTTAACACGTGGCGAACTCGGTACGCGGGGTTCGGTTGCAATTCGGAATGCGGAATCGGCGAAGGCCTCAGCGATTCTTGGGGTTCAAGTGCGTGAAAATTTAGACATGCGCGATGGTTTTTTTGCCAATGACGAAGCCCACCAATTGAAAATTATTGAAATGATCCGCAAATACCAACCCGAAATAGTGTTGTGTAATGCCATACAAGACCGACACATTGATCATGGAAAAGGCAGCCAATTGGTAAGTGATGCTTGTTTCTTATCGGGTTTGACCAAAATCGAAACCCAACACAACGGCCAACAACAAGCTGCATGGCGCCCTAAAGTAGTGTATCATTACATCCAATGGCAAACAATTACACCCGATTTTGTAGTGGATATTTCCGATTATATGACCCAAAAAATGGAGGCTGTTCAAGCGTATGCTTCGCAGTTTTATGATCCCAATTCAAAGGAACCTGTAACACCTATCGCTTCCAAAAACTTCCTCGAGAGCATTCAATACCGTGCGCAAGACCTGGGAAGACTAGTAGGAGTGACTTATGCTGAAGGATTTACTACAGAAAGATATGTGACCGTCAATTCGTTAGGCGATTTGAAATAAAAAAACACAAAAAACCTTTGCAAGATAGTTGGAAAGAATTATATTTGCACTCGCAAATGAGGCCCTGCCTTGTTTGTCAAAACAAATGGTGATTGTAGCTCAGTTGGTT